>JFBN01307204.1_pt1 | contig 40239 bp, 29 predicted proteins | sample 768741 | NCBI WGS metagenome assembly JFBN01 (sample SAMN01983846, study PRJNA193217) | chicken gut metagenome | biome: terrestrial biome; isolation source: ceca of Broiler chicken | host: Gallus gallus | place: United Kingdom: England | collected 2010-09-07
GAGGCCACCCCGCATGGGGTGGCCTCTTCTATAATCAGAAATCGGGTATTGCCTCAATTAGCGCACAATGCACTTTTGTCCGTTGACAAAATATACGCCGGCCGGCAAACTGATCACTTCGCGCCCGGCAAATCGCCCGGTAGCGTAGCAGGCACCGTTCACATGAACGACCGAATAGTCAACCTCTTCGTTGCTGAGCAACTCGATTTGATTCTCACCGGCAATTACCCGCAAGCCATCAACCTCTTCGGGTTCCTGAATACTCGTTGGCTTGTTCTCAAAGAGAATCGTAATTGCTACATCACCGTCGATATATTCGGCCGGAATCGTAATCAGACCATCTGCTTCAAGCGTCACATTATCGACTTTCCACTGACGGTTTCCAAACACATACTCTTCACCCTCATGGTTATAACCGTGTTTGATTTCAAGTCCCGTGATATTATAGTCGTTGTCCATGTCGATATTGAACGAGAAGGCTTCGCCAAAAGGTACTTCGGCAGGCAGAGCCGAACCATCGGCAGCCGTCACTTCGCACATTCTGGCTACTACGTTCAAAGCCACATTGTCGCGATGCACGTTGGCCAGATAATCAACAATACCACCACCATTGGCTACTATCGAGTTGTCAGAATTAGGATTACCGGCAGCTACCGAGCTGTCCCAGTCGACCTTGCAACGGATGCGATAGAAGCCCGGGGTCATGTCGGAAGAGAGGGTAAATGCAGGAGGATCGGAGCTCGTATCATTTGAAGCCGACGCACCGGTACTGTTATACCCAGACAAATAAGAATAGGCTACCAAATCGCTGCTAGCAGTAGGCACATTATTCTGAATATCAACATCGAAACGTCCGTCATTGCCTTTGTCGAGGTAGACATACCGGTGCATCCAACTACCGGTATAGGTAAATGCCACATTGACGGTCTCTCCTACCTTCAACTCGATGGGATTGGCCGAAGTCTTATCGACATATACAGTTCTCTCGCTTGCTATGTCCGACTCATACGAAGCACCCATGTTTCCCGAAAAAACAACTTTTTCGAGCTCACGGTCATTACGAGTTTTTTCTTGCGTAGCCTCAAAATTCAAAGGATAGGGATCAAATGTAAAACGCTGCTGGGCATCGTCGTTAATCACAATTTCATCGAAATAGGCTACATAATCGGTCTCGGTAGCCAAGTGAGAATCGACATCGGGAACGATTACGATACTGTGCAGCTCGGCAGCATCGTTGCCATACACACTGAATACGGCATCGACCCACTTGTTAGCATCGAGCTCTTTGGTCGCAGGGGTTACAAATTGCACGGTTGTAGCCGGCTGATCGGGCCAATCGTTACGTTTCCCGAGTCCCACGAGAGCTACCCGGCCCGATACCGGTTTGTACATCAACACGTGAATGTATTGCGGTGTAGGCGACAACTCTATCGGAGTGGTCAGATCGATACGGGCACCATACAGGTGGCTGCCATATCGCGAACGCTGGAAAGCCAGCACCTTTCCCGAGCCGTTGATCTCGTCGGAGTAAGGGTTGTCTACGACATCAATCTGTCCCGTGAGTGTTCCCGTGTTGAAGGGTGACTTGTCCCAATAATCATAGGTGGAGATGGCACTATAATCGGTTTCCTCAAACTGGCACAATGTTGTCTCGGCATATCCACCCAATGCCCAAAGCAACGCGGCTGCACCCATGAGATTTTTATATATTCTTTTCATCTTTTTCTAGTTTAGATATGGTTTGATTAATATACCGAAACGGTGCTGATCAGCGGACAGGCCTTGCTGTCGGTAATCTTCACACGGATATAACGGGCTTGCGTACCGTTGCCATAGGAGGTCGTATCGTCGTTCTTGGCCATAATACGCTTGTAACCGATGGTTGTACCGGTGGCAAACGGATCCCAGGAGCTGTTGTCGCTGCTGGTTTCAATCGAGAAGCCTTTTACCCGTTGTCCCAGTGCAATATACTCTTGCAGAGTCACATAGTGAATGGTTTTCACCTCACCCAGGTCAATGACGAAGGTTCCGGTAATCTCGTCGTCGTTGGTTGCCCAATAGGTGTTTTTATCGCCATCGGTCATGTTGGAAGCGGCAAAGTTACCCGGGTTACGGGTCTGCTCGGCAGTCACCGTTTTATCCAAAGCCATATCGACACTCAACCGGGCAGTCAACAACTCGCCCAGGCCGCGAAGGCTCGTACATACGTTCTCGGGCATCACACCATCGGTATTGGGTGCGCAGTTCATGATAAGGGTAGCGTTACGCCCTACACTTTCGAGATAGATCTGGAACAGTCTCTCGGCCGACTTGGCTTGTTCAGCTGCGGTCCAAAACCATTTGGAGGTTGTGCGTACATCGACCTCCGAAGGCATGAACAACAGGCCATCTTCGGCACCCACATTATTGGTAGTTTCGCTATTGATGCCGTTTACATCGAAATTGGACCAGCAGGTCTTTCCCGAATAACCGTCCTCATTACCACACCAGCGGAATTCACGACCCCATACCACACAGTTGGGTTGCATCTCGTGAATGCGTTGCGTGAGGTTATCCCAGTCATAATAGGTCTTTTTGTCAATCGTACGGCTGGTCAAAGAATTGCCGCCATAATAGCCTTGACCGCCATTGGCTCCATCGAACCAGATTTCAAACAGTTCGCCGTAGTTGGTACAAAGTTCGGTTATCTGTTTCAAAAATACATCGGTCACATAGGTACTGGTTGCATAATGCTCATTGCTGGCGTCCCAGGGAGAGAGATAGACTCCAAATTTCATATTGCGTTTGCGACAGGCCTCGGAAAACAGCAAGGGAATATCGACCTGCGCACTCACGCCTGCACCGTTCAATACGCTGAAATCGGTACTCTCGGTGGGCCATAGACAGAAACCGTCATGGTGCTTGCAAATAACTACGGCACCCTTCATTCCGGCCGAGTGCATAGCTTCTACCCATTGGTCGCAATCGGGTATGGTTTGCGGAGCATACTCTTTCGGATTGGGTTTACGGTTATTACCCCACTCTGTGCCTACAAAGGTATTGGGACCGTAATGTGAAAAGCCATAAAACTCCGTCTCCATCCAATTTAACTGTCGCTCGGTTGGAACCGGGAAAACAGGAGACGGAATGTTGTCGGGATTGGAAAGATTTTGCTCCGTAAAATCTTGGGATTTTACGGGCAAAGACAAACTTGTCAGTCCTAGAACAAGTGTGACAAAGGTTAATCTTTTGCAGATATGTCTCATAATATTATAATTTTAACCCCACAAATATAAAACACTCTTTTTAATAATGCAAAACTTATTTTACATTTTATTAAATGTAATATAAAATAAAGGGAGCAGATGATTCTGCTCCCCTTGTCTCTAAACGCCCAATACAAATCCATTTACTCGCCGTTTCCATACTGTTTTTCGATGAGTTTTTCGGCCTCGTCTTTCAAGTTTTGAGCCTGCTTTTCGGCCTCTTCGACCAATTTCTTACCGGCGGCCTGGGCGGCTATCTTGGCTAACGGATTCGAGGCCTTGGCTACCAGTTTTTCACTCTCCGACTTGGCCGTTTCAATCAGTTTGTTTCCGGCATCTTCGGCCTGTTTGCGAATGGCGGCTTTCTGTGCCTCCACGTCCTCGGCATCGACACCCAATACCTTCGAGGCTACCGTGCTGGTCACCACATTCTTCACCACCTCCTCAGTATTGAGCTTAATCGAGGGTTTCGTAAACGAGCCTCCTATCGTAGCCGACACATTGCTCAACGCTCCGGCTCCGGGAATATTGATTTTGGCCACATAATCGATTGTCTGGTCGAGACCCGTCTCACCCGAAAGGTTCATGGTGATGCTGCCCATCTTGATGTCAAAGGGCGAGGTCTTCACCTTGCCATCGGCTATGGCAAAGGAGATTTTCAAATCCTTGGCTTCGATATTCTTCAACTTGTCGTTCTTCAACAGGGTTGCCAGCTGACTGAATACCTCGATATTCTGCAACCGAATATCGTTGGACTGAATCACACCCTGAGCGGTCAACGTATTCAAGTCGGGCGACATCTGACTGTCGAGTGCCGATTTCAAATCAAATTTCACCGAATAGGTACCACCTGTCTTCTCAAAGATGGGGACAATCTGTTTCACCATATCGAGCTGGTCGAAGGTCTGTCCGAACGAGGCTTTCTGGATATCCAAATCGAAATTGACCTGAGGCCGCAACGCATTCTCGGCCGTGGAATAGACCCCGTTGGCCACCATCAATCCGCCGAAGGCATTGAGGCTGAGCGGGGTCATACGCACTGCTCCGTCGGCTACGACCAGTTTACCCTTCACGTTGTCGAACACCATCTTCTGGAAGAGAATCTTTTTGAACGAAGCGTTCAGGGTCATATCGATGTTCCTGGGCACCTCGATAGCCGAGAGTGCGGTGGTATCGGTTTCGGTCGCGGTCTCTTCGGTGGTTGAGCTTTCGCCCATCAACTCGTTCAAATCGAGCAGCGACGAGGTGACCGTGAGCGTACCCTTTATCGTCTCATTCTTCAAAACATAGGCCAGATAGTTCGAGAGCGAACCCTGAGCCTGAACATCGCTCTGCCCCACCTTCACGTCGAGTTGCGAAAGCGTCATGGCCTTCGCCGAAATCGATGCCTTTGCCTGCTTCACGGCCACGGCCGGCATATCCTTCATCGCCAGGTCCATATCGGCAATCGAGAAGGTTCCCTCGCCCTGTATCTTTTCGTAATTCTCTTTTTCGATGTCCGACATGCGACCGGCCAATCGCAAATCGGCCGTAACGATACCGCTCAGCTTGATGGAATCGCCCAGCGGGTATATCTCCTTGACTTTGCCCAGATGCACCGTACCGTTGGCCGTTGCCTTGAAATTCAGGTCGGACATGGGGGTGGCGGCATAGAGCGTTGCCTTGAACGGATTGCCGGCCATGGTGAATCGGAACTCCGACAAGTCGATGACCGTCTTGTCCAGATCACCACCGGGATTGCTCACGGCAGCCGCGATGTTGATGCCGTTGACCGACGCCGGCATTCCTTCGTAATTGAAGGTAGCATCTTTCACATTCAGTGTGAGACCGAATTGCGGCATCGCGTCGCCCTCCATACGCCCTTTGGCAAAGGCGGTGAGCGACATGTTGCCGGTGGTGCGCAGTTTGTCGAAATTGTTCTGATAGATGGCCGGTACCAGCGACAACAACTCCTTGAAATTGATTTCGGGTGTGTTGAGTTTCAAATCCATCTCCATGGCCCCGTTGTCGAGCAAGGCCAGCCACCCGTCGAGATTCAACACAATTGCATTGAGGCTCAACGAGTTTTCCTTCAAGGTAAACTTATTGTTCTTCAAATCGGCCGACACGGTCAACTTCGCCTCGGCCCTGGCCTGTTTCAAATACGAAACGCCACCCATGGCCAGGTAGATATTCTCGCACGAAAGCCGACTGTCTATATCGGTCACATCGGCACTCATGTCGCCCGACAGTTTCAAATTGAGCTTGTCGGTATAGAACTGCATCTGGGTCGAATCGTCCATGTAGACAAGCGTGGCATCGGCGATTTTGAAATGTTTCAGTTTCAGCCGGAACGACGAAGCGCTCTCCACCTCGGTCGTATCCTCTTCGGCGGCCAAAGTATCGGGCTTCATAATGTCCCAGTTCACCCGGCCATCGGCCAGTTTCACCGCCTTGACCGACGGCCGGTCGAGCACAATGTAGTTCACATCGAACCCTTCGTCGCCAAACAGGCTCATCACATTCACGGCTACATCGATCGACCGTGCCGACACCAGCGTATCGCCCTCGAAATCGCCCACACCCGAGAGCGACAGGCCTTTCAACTCGATAGAGGCACTCGGGAAGTGTGAGAAGAGGCTGATGTGGAGCGACTCGAAATCGAGCCGGGCATTCAACATCTCGTTGGCCTCCTTCTTCACGATGTTCATCACCTTGTCTTGGAACATAAAGGGCAAGACAAGCATCAATACCAAGATAACCGCTACGGTTATGCCGGTAATCTTCAATCCTTTTTTCAGATTTTTGTTCATCAGGGTCTCTATTTTTGGTTATTCTGTTGTCTCTCTTCCCGCAGCTCCTCGGCAATGGCCCAATGGCGGGCGGCCATGTCGGGCATATCGAGCTTGATAAAAGTATCGCCCAGTCGGTCGTGAGCCGTGGCATGCCCGGGCTTCTGCTTGACGGCCTTGGCAAAATCGGAAAGCGCCGTCTCGTAATCGCCTTGCTTGTAGCGCAAACGGCCCCGATTGTAAAGGGCCTTGAAATTCAGCGGGCTTAGCCGAACGGCCTCGTTGTAACACCTCATGGCCTCGTGTTCGTCGCCACTGTCTTCGAGCGTAATGCCCTTTCGCACCCAGGCATCGACCATCGTGGGGTCGAGCGCCAGCGCCTTGTCAAAGTTGGCCAGTGCAGCCCGCACATCTTTGGCCTTAGTGATGCACTCGTTTCCCAACAAATAATACTCGCGGGCATACTTGCGCAACACGGTATCCTTGTCGGCCAGCGACTGGCGCAGCTCCCGGTTCTTCTCGCGCAGCTGATTGATTACATTCAGCTTGCGCCGAATATACCGTTGAATCACCGGTTTCTCAATATCATAACGCGTGTGAATGGCCTTGAAAAACGATTGCAGCATACGGTCGAAATCACCCTCGTCGAAGGCCTTGACCGTATCGGCATAAAGCCGGTCGGCCTGCGCCAGCTTCAACGACTGCTCGATGAGAGCCGGATTGTTGAACTCCCGGCTGAATCGCACAATATCGGGGTTGACAAAAATATCGCGGTGCATGATGGGCTTTTTCAGCACAATCCCCTCCAACGACTTGCATCGGCTCAGCGCCACATAGGTCTGTCCCCCGGCAAAGGCTCCGCCGGTAAAGTCGATGACCACCTTGTTGAAGGTGAGCCCCTGACTCTTGTGAACGGTAATAGCCCAAGCCAGCCGAATGGGGAACTGCACAAAGGTGCCCAGCACATTCTCCTCGATGCTCTTCTCCTTCTCGTTGTAGGTGTATTTGATATTCTCCCACACACAACGCTCCAACTCGTACAACTCGCCCGATTCGAGCACGACCTCAATCTTCTCGTCGTCGGTAATGTCGGAGACGATGCCTATCGTACCGTTCACCCACCGGCGGTCGGGATCGTTCTTGATAAACATGACCTGCGCACCCGGTTTGATGACCAGTTCGAGCGAGGTGGGTAAACTGCCCTCGGGAAAGTCGCCCTTGATTTCGCCCCGGAAGGTGTGCTCCTCGCCCGGCAGACGGGCCAACCGGTTCTCGTTGATAAAGTCGACCTGGTCGCGACGGGTGGCCAGCGTAATCGAGAAATCGTTGTTGTCGCACTCATAATCCCTGATATAGCGGCTGTTGAGCAAATCGAGCTCCTCGCGCGTAGCGGTATTGTTGCGTATCTTGTCCAAGAGTTGCACAAAACGTTCGTCCTGCTGACGATAGACCGTCTGCAATTCGATGGGGACCAAAGCCATCTCGCGGAACACCCGAGCCGAGAAGAAATAGGCATTGGGATAAAAGCGGCCGAGTATGTCGCGCATGTCGGCCGTCACGACCGGCTCCAACTGATACACATCGCCCACCAGCAGCAACTGCTTGCCCCCGAACGGCAGACGCATATTGCCCGAATAGACCCGCAACACCCGGTCGATGAAATCAATCATGTCGGCCCGCACCATCGAAATCTCGTCGATAATAATCAGCTCGACCTCACGCAGGAGTTGGCGCTGTTTCTTGTTGTATTTGAGCAGGTCGTAGATGCGGCCTCCTGCCAGACTCAAATCGGGGTCGTCGGGCAACATGGGCCGGAAGGGCATCTTGAAAAACGAGTGTATCGTACTGCCCCCCACATGAATGGCGGCCACCCCGGTGGGGGCCAACACCACGTGTTTCTTTTTGACATGCTCGCACACATATTTCAGGAAGGTCGATTTACCCGTACCCGCCTTCCCGGTGAGGAAGACCGACTGGTGGGTATATCGAATGAGGCTCAACGCATCTTGGAACTCCTTGTTCCCAGTATCTATTGTCAAGTTATCGTCCATTCAATCTCAGCTTTTCGGCTTTTTCAAAGGTAATGATTTCTTTTTAAAAAAGAAAGAGCGGCTCTCAATCGAGTCGCTCTTTCCAGAAAAATATAAACTTTATAGAATCAGAATTTCACACCCATCGTCAACACAAACGAGTTGTTGTGGTCGGTAAGGGTCGAAATCTGCGGAGTAATGGCCAACGATGGTTCCACTTCGTCGGGATTAAAGGGATTCTCCCCGGTCGAAGGTATCGGCGAGAAAGGGAAAAGTTCGCTACGACGATAGCGGTGCATGTAGGCGAGATCGACATAGACGTTGGAGAAGCGATACCCCAACCCTACGGTAAAGTAGTTGGTCGCCCGGTCGAGTGTAAACTGGGTCAACGTCCCGGCCGTGGGAATCTCATGCCCCGAACGATACTCCGACTTAACGGGAGAGGTTTGATAGGCATACCCCAAACGGGCGCTGAATTGCGGCGTGATACGGAACTCGCCTCCCACCTTGAAGGTGTGCATGGGCGAAACCATCTCGGAGATCTCCTGATTGGTATTATAGAACATGTCGATCGTATAAGGATCGTCGAACGACATGCCGTTGCTGGCCGTATACTCGTAGTCGAAGCTCAAAATTCCTCCTTGCCCGAACACATAGGCAGCACTGGCTATCATGCGCCACGGCGCCTGAAACTCATAGCTGTAACTGCCGCTGGGAGTCTCGGCCAAATCGTTATAGGAAGTACTTCCCTGCGTAAAATCATATTTTACCGATGCCGAATAGGTATCGGTCATCTTATAGTAGTTGGGCGTGTGGAAAGCAAACCCCAAACGGAAGTTATTGGTAGCCCGCAAAATAACACCCAGGTTAGCCTTGAAGCCCGAGCCATTGGTGTGCAACATATTCTGCATCAGGTACCAGCCGTTAGCGTTGGGCGAACCCATGATTCCATTTGCGTCGGGCAGATAACCGTTGGTAAAGTTCTCACCATATCCGCTCTGTACATCATACGAAAAATCGGTCACAGTAAGACCTATACCCCAGTAGAAGACATTGTATATGTTCCCGCCGATATTGAAGTTATACTCGTCGATAGAACCCTTTTCGCGCACATAGAGATCGCCGGTTGCCGTGGAACCATTGCCCACGATACTACCCCACGTATTGCTGGCCGTACTCTTGGGATTAATCAGATAAGACTGATAGCCCAACACGTTCAACCAGGGATTTTGATCATAGGGGTCGTAGCTTGAATTGTCGGAGTAGCCCAGGTTGTCGGCCGTATATCCTTCGGAGAGTTTGGCGATATAGCCCGAGAGCGAACTGGCCCCCGTGATACCCGAATAGGCGGTCTTGTAGGTGCGGTCGAACGATTTCTGCTTGTTGTAGGCAAACCCGAAATTCAGATTCTTCAAGGCCTCCTGGTTGAATCGCACGGTCCACACGAATCCGAAGTTGTTGCACGAGAAATTGAATTTATTGTCTGTCGACTTCACGCCGGCCGTATTGACCGAACTCACCTGATTGGAGAGGTCGATGGTGGCTGCAATGTCGGAGTTGCGATAGACCCCGATGCCGGCCGGGTTCTGACTCAGGGTGGTAATATCACCGCCCAAGGCGCCAAAGGCTCCGGCCATACCCATGTAGCGAGCCGTTCCCCGTATATCCTGTTGAGAGTATTTCAAGGCATCGACAACGCCTTGGCCGAAGAGCATCGGGCTGCTACAAAGAGCAGCCCAAGCCAAAACATATTTTACACTTTTCATATCGTTCACACTTGAAGATTCACATACTGTTTATCGACGTCCGCCACGACCTCCACCGCTGGACCCACGAGAAATCGATCCGCTGCTGCTTCGCGAAGAAGACGAGGGAGCCGAATAGCTGCTGGACGAACGACGACTCGACGAACTACCTCTCGAGAAACCCGACGAACGGCCCGACGAGGTGGTTCCCCGGTTATATGACGAACTGCCTCTTCTGCCACTAGTACCCACGCTGTTGTTGTAACTGTTGCGCGAAGGGGTAGTCGTCCGGTTGATTGTGGTTTGTCGACGGCTTTGCGAACTCGACGGAAGCGATACCGAACCCGACGAGGTGGTTCCCCTACGTGAGGTGTTGGCACTACCAAAACTGTATCCCCGGTTGCTGTTCGAGTTGGTGCTGTTGCTGATTACCGTTCCCCGATTGGTGCGTACACCGCTTACCGTACTGCTACCGTTCGAAGATGAAACGGCACTACTTCCTACCCGGCGGCCGCTTACATTCGAAGCGGAAGTAGTCCCTACGGTGGCACGACGACCGTTGACCGACGAAGAGGAACCCGACGAAACTACACTTCCGCCGTAGCGGTTGGGCCGACGACCATTGGGTGTATATTGCGGACGATTCCAGCTGTAATAGGGCCGATGGTAATACGGCGAATAAAAATGGTGATGGAAATAGGGTCGATGCCATGCACTCCAACCCCAATAGCCTCCCCAATAGCCTCCCCAATAGCCACCCCAGTAACCGCCCCAGCGGTAAAGCGGGTCATAGCCAAACGAGAAGCCCCACGGGCCCAGGTTCCAGCGCCACGACCAACTGGTGTAGGAATAGGGGGTCCACATGTAGTCCCAGTACCAGGGATTGGTCCAGGTAGGTGTTACCCAAGCATAATCGTCGGAGATGTAGACATTCCAGTCGTTGTTATCGAGAAAATAGATATCGGAATAGAATGGGTCGCCTATCGAAATGGCAAACTTGGGGTTGTGGAACCGGCGTATGCGCAAGGCATACTCATAGTCCGACTGAGAACCGTTGAATCCATTCAGATAATAACCGTCATCACCGTTTTCATCGACAATGTTATACTCTACATTCGGTTCGGTCTGGTTGGCAGCCACCTCTTCAATAGTCATTCCCGACGACGAACTGCCCCGACGATTGTATTCATCGACATCAAAAAAGTTCTTATCGGTCGTCATCACCAACGTCTTTTGGACTGGTGCTTGCTGAGCCACCGACAGCGTGTCTTGCGAAACAGTCGGCCGAACTTGTCGGGCTTGTTGCTCGGCAGCCTTCTCTTTTTCCTTTTGCTCCACGATAGGATTCTTGGCATCAGGATTATAATATATATCGTCTTCGATTACATACGAGCCCGCCCTGGCAAAGCTCACCAGCATCGGCAATATCATCAACAGGGCAAATTTTTTTACTTTCATAACCATTTCTCCTTTGTTTGCATTACTCTATTGATCAAATTCATATTTACCTATTAGACTATCCTTTGAAGGAATAGTTTAATAGCCTTTCTTATAAAGAAAACTAAAAAGCCGGCAAATACTGCATACTTGTTTCTTAATTTTCTACAAATATACTCTTTTCCTGCTTATACAAAATACTTGCCAAAGGTTTTAACGCACTTAAACAAAAAGCGCTTTCCCTTACAAGAAAGCGCTCTGACACATCAAACAGGCTTCAAAAATACTACTGAGCCCCAGGACGCAACGAGTATCCGAAAAGTATGAGCGTTATGCCCCAGTAAATGAAGGCGGCTGCACACAAAAAGACAATCGAAAAGGTGGCCATGAAGGGCATCGCCAGAAACAGGAAACCGAGCACGAGCAACAGCACGGCGTTGATGAGATAGACCCACCAATACTTGTGCGTCGAAAACAGATAGAATGCCGATGTCAGGTTCGAGATACCCTTGTACAGGAAGATAAAGGCGAAGAAGAAGGGCAATATCGTTTCGCTGAACGAAAGATTCCCCACCAGAATAAAGCCGATGAGTATGTCGATAATCCCTCCGGCGAGCCACCAGCCCCACCCTTTCACCTTCTGTTTCACGTTACTCGAAACGATGAGTTGCACGATGCCGAAAAGAATCAGCAGCCACCCCAGCAGCATGGAGAGGACCTCGTAGCCCAGTGCAGGTTGCGTCCAAAGCCACAAACCGCAGGGAATCATGAGTAACCCAACGACAATCAGGGTCCACCAATACTTGGTCTTCCCCCAGAAATACATGGTTGAAATATCCATAATGAGTTGTAATTAAGTTTATATGTTCACATCAATTACAACTATAACACTCGGGAGTGTGCATTTGTTCCGGGAATTACATCTTCAAATAGAAATCGCGGGTAAGCGCCACATATTCGGGAGTATAGCCTTCGCCCCGTCGCTCTACGGCCAGCGCATCGGTCTCCAAAGGCAGGCGCTCTCTGCCCCACTCGCTCAACAGCCGCTTGGGCGCCCGGCCGGCAATGCCCGACACATAGGTGTAGCGCACCGGATAGAAACCATGCAACAGGGCCACAAAAGCGAGATGCTCTTCCAGATCGGCCGGAGCGATGAGCGACAAACGCCCGCCGGGACGCAGCAATACCGCCGCCCCCTCAAACAGGGCTTCGTAATCGAGCGAACCGGTGTGACGGGCATGCTCCCGCCTGCGGTCGGGTGGCAGAAGCGATTGCACAAAATAGGGCGGATTGGAGAGTATATGGTCATACAACGGCCGGGTGTACGGGCCGTAACTTTGCACGAAATCGGCGGCATAGACCGTGATGCGGTCGCTCCAAGGCGAAAGCCCGGCATTCTGAGCCGCATCGCAGGCAGCCCCGAAATCCAGCTCCACGGCATCGATTCGGGCCGTCGAACGCTGAGCCGCCATGATGGCAATCAGCCCGGTACCGGTGCCCACATCGAGCACCCGTTTGGCCCCGTCCAACCGACACCAGACACCCAGCAACACCCCGTCGGTGCCTACCCGCATGGCGGCACGCTCCTGATAGATGGTAAATTGCTTGAATTTGAAATAAGAGTTTGCCATATCGTTCCATCGTTTGCGCTGCAAAATAAACAAAAAAACATAATAATTTCGACAATGCCCCCTTATTTGCGTAACTTTGGCACGCCTGTTGTAAGATTATAGGGAATAAGACAGTTTGGTAGGTCATATTGACCGGAAAGGGGTACCAGCCTGCCAAAATGTCCATACGGAATTAAACACCAAGAATAAGAAGAATTTTTATGATCTGCGAAAACGACGAAAATACACCTTCGATTATGCCACTGTTTACCGAAATATCCGGGCAAAACGACTCGGAATGCAAGACGTTAGACACCAAAGGGTTGCCTATACTCGCCTTGCGCAACATGGTATTGTTCCCGGGCGTAGCAATCCCGGTGAACGTGGGCCGGACCAAGTCGCTGCAACTGGTCAAGGACGCACAGAACAACCACACCCCCATCGGCGTGGTATGCCAGCGCGACGCCTCGGTCGAGGACCCGGGCCGCGACGACCTCTACGAGGTGGGTGTCGTGGGCGAAATCATCAAGATACTCGAAATGCCCGACGACAGCACTACGGTGATTCTGCAAGGGAAAATGAAACGGTTCAGAATCGACGAGGTGACCGAGACTTTCCCCTACATGCGTGCCAATGTGTCGCTCGAAAGCGAAATCATGCCCGAGGCCGACGACAAGGAGTTCGAGGCTTTGGTATCGGCCTTGAAGGACCTTACCTTCGAGCTGTTGAAGAATATAGGCGAACAGGCCAAAGAGCTCATCTTTGCCATTCGCAACATCGACAATGCCCACTACCTGATTAATTTCCTGGGGGCCAACGTACCTCTGTCGGCCACCCAGAAACAGGAACTGCTCAATATCGACCACATCAAGGACCGCCTCTACAAGCTCTACGAGATGCTTACCCAGGAAGCTCAGTTGCTGCAAATCAAGGCCGACATTCAGTCCAAGACGCGCGAAGACCTCAACCAGCAACAACGGGAACACTTCCTGCAACAGCAAATCCGCACCATTCAGGAGGAGCTGGGCGGCAACATGCAGGACCAGGATATTCAGGAACTGCGCGAACGGGCCGAGAAAAAGAAATGGGACGCCAAGACGGCCGAAATCTTTGAAAAAGAGATGCGAAAACTCGAACGGTTGCACCCGCAATCGCCCGACTTTTCGGTACAATATACCTATCTCGACACACTGCTCGAACTGCCGTGGAACGAATACACACAGGACAACTTCAACCTGAACCACGTGCAGAAACAGCTCGACAAGGACCACTACGGTCTAGAAAAAGTGAAGGAGCGTATCATCGAGCATCTGGCCGTACTGAAACTGCGGGGCGACATGAAATCGCCCATCATCTGCCTCTACGGACCTCCGGGCGTGGGTAAAACCTCGCTGGGCAAGTCCATCGCCGAGGCGTTGAACCGCAAGTACATACGCATCTCGCTGGGCGGTCTGCACGACGAGGCCGAGATTCGGGGTCACCGCCGCACCTATATCGGTGCCATGCCGGGACGCATCATTCAAGGACTCATCAAGGCGAAGAGTTCCAACCCGGTATTCGTGCTCGACGAAATCGACAAGATAGGCAACGACTTCAAGGGCGACCCGGCTTCGGCGCTGCTCGAAGTGCTCGATCCCGAACAGAACAACGCCTTCCACGACAACTACATCGACATCGACTACGACCTGTCGAAGATTCTGTTTATCGCCACGGCCAACAACCTCAACACCATATCGCAACCCCTGCTCGACCGTATGGAGCTGATTGACATCAGCGGCTACATCATCGAGGAGAAGGTAGAGATAGGCCGTCGCCACCTGGTGCCCAAACAGCTCGAAAACCACGGGTTGAAAGAGGGCGACGTGGTGATACCCAAAAAGGTGATGGCTGCTATCGTCGACCGCTATACCCGCGAGTCGGGCGTGCGCGAACTCGACAAGAAGATTGCCCGCATCATGCGGAAGATTGCCCGCATGAAGGCCTCGGGCAAGGAGTATAACCACACCCTCTCGGTCGACGACCTGCACGAGTATCTGGGGGCTCAGGAGTACACCCGCGACAAGTACGAGAACAACGACTACGCCGGTGTCGTCACCGGGCTGGCCTGGACAGCCGTGGGCGGCGAGATACTCTTTGTGGAGTCGAGCCTGAGCAAATCGAAGGGCGAAAAACTTACTCTCACGGGTAACCTGGGCGACGTGATGAAGGAGTCGGCCGTCATCGCCCTGCAATACATCAAGTCGCACGCCTCGCTGCTGGGCATCAACGAAGATGTGTTCGACAAGTGGGCCGTACATATCCACGTACCCGAAGGGGCCATACCCAAAGACGGTCCCTCGGCCGGTATCACAATGGTCACTTCGCTGGCCTCGACCTTCACCCAACGCAAGGTGAAGGACCATCTGGCCATGACCGGCGAGATTACCCTGCGGGGCAAAGTACTCCCCGTGGGCGGCATCAAGGAGAAGATACTGGCTGCCAAGCGGGCCGGCATACGCGAAATCATTCTCTCGGAAGAGAACCGCAAGGACATCGAAGAGATCAAGGATACCTACTTGAAGGGGCTCACCTTCCACTACGTAAAGAATATCGAAGACGTGTTGAAGATTGCGCTGACCGACGAGAAGGTAAAAAATGCCATCGAAATCAAATAAGGATACGGTTATGAAAGAGTGGAAAATCACCGAAGGATATAAAGTGAAAGAGGACGAAGTGTCGTGGGAGGAGATGAAAGGCACGACCGAAAAGACAACCGAAGCACACCGGCACGCCCACCGCATCGTGGCACTCGACGGTTACGGGCTGAATCCCGGCGACCTGTCGTGGGAACAGATCGAGTCGCTGGGCGAGTTTACCGTCTACGACCGCACGGCCGTCGACGAGATTGTCGAACGGGCCGCCCAAGCCGACATCGTGCTCACCAATAAGACACCGCTCAGCGCAGCCACCCTGGACAAGTTGCCCCGGTTGCGTTACATCGGGGTATTGGCTACGGGCTACAACATCGTCGACATCGAGGCCGCCAAGGAGCGGGGTATCGTTGTGACCAACATACCGGCTTACAGCACCGACTCGGTGGCTCAGATGGTATTTGCCCACCTGCTCCACATCGCCAACGACGTGGCAGCCTATGCCCAGAGTGTAAAGGCGGGCGACTGGGCCAACTGCAAGGATTTCTGTTACTTGAAAAGTCCCATATTCGAGTTGGCCGGCAAGACAATCGGTATCGTGGGCTTCGGCCATATCGGCAGTGCCGTGGCCCGCATCGCCCATGCCTTTGGCATGAAGGTGCTGGCCAAGACCTCCAAGAGCCGTGAAGCGCTGCCCGACTATGTGTCGCCCGTTTCGTGGGAGACACTGCTGGCCGAGAGCGATGTCATCACGCTGCACTGCCCCCTCACCGACTCGACCCGCAACCTCATCAACGCCGACTCCATCGCCCGCATGAAACCGACCGCCATCGTCATCAACACGGGGCGCGGCCCGCTCGTCAACGAGCACGACCTGGCCGAGGCACTGAACAGCGGCCGCATCAAGGCTGCCGGAGTCGATGTGCTGTCACAGGAACCGCCACGGGCAGATAATCCGCTTATCGCCGCCCGCCACTGCTACATCACCCCCCACATTGCCTGGGCCACCTTCGAAGCCCGCGAACGGCTAATGCAGATTGCCGCCGACAACATACGTCAATACATCGACGGTCACACCGTCAACCAGGTGAATCGATAATCACCCCATCATACGCCGTCCCCCATCGAGGGACGGATACCATTTGAAACTCCGCTGACCCTTTTGAAAAAGAGTCGGCGGAGTTTTTTATCCGATTTCATCGAGAAAACTCGAATCGGCAACTCCTCGAAAAGCATCATTTCCACGGTGTCCCCGCAAGCCGCAACAGTTCTTCCCGTTCAATTTGTAAACGCCCCAGGTCACGAGGAAATAAAAATCGCGAAAAATTCAGTGCAAATCATCGTCCTTTACAAAAGAATATCTAAATTTGTAAGGTACTATTTACTGTTGACCTGATACCTATGAGATATATCGCCCTGCCGGATCAAACCGTTCGCCGTCTATCGTTCTATCTGGCTATGGAAGAATACATTGCCCGCACGCGTACCGGCGAAGACTGTTTCTTCATGTGGCAGGTGAATCCCACCGTTATCTTTGGCAGAAACCAGTTGATGGAAAACGAAATCAACATGGACTACGTGCGCATGCACGGCATCGAATACTACCGCCGCAAATCGGGCGGAGGGTGTGTCTATGCCGATTTCAGTAACATCATGTTCTCCTACATCACCGACGATTTCAACGTCAGTTTCACCTTCGACCGCTACCTGCAACTCATCGCCCACACGTTGAACAAGTTGGGTGTCAAGGCTCAGGCCTCGGGGCGGAACGACATTACGGTCGAGGGGAAAAAGGTATCGGGCAACGCCTTCTACCGGGTGGGCGGCCGCAGCATCGTACATGGTACCATGCTCTTCGATACCAATCTCGAAGACCTGGTCCTCTCCATCACCCCCAGCAACGAAAAGCTCATCACCAAGGGAGTAGAATCGGTGCGGAAACGGGTGACCAATCTCAAAGAGTATCTCGACATCGACATCGAGGAGTTCAAGCGATTCATGCGTTCGTCGCTCTGCGACAGCGAAGAGTGCCTCACGCCCGACGACATCGCACGTATCGGTGAAATCGAGCAGGAATATCTCAAAGAGGAGTGGATCCTGGGCAACAACCCGCGCTACACGCTGGTGCGCCGGGGATACGGGTCGGCCGGTGAGATAGAGGCCCGCATCGAAATCAAGAACGGTATCGTCAAGGCGTTGAATCTCATGGGCGACTATTTCCCCGTGGGTGAAATCGACGCATTCCTCCACCGCTTCCGCGACGTGCCCTTCACCCGCGAGGCCTTCGACCGGGTGCTCGACGAGGCACCTATCGAGGACTACATACACCGGCTCGACCGGGAGGCATTCACCCGCATCTTATTCAACGACCCAACATAGAATGATCATAAAAACACCTGTTGACTATGGAAGATATCTTAAAAACGTGCCTGCATCAGAAACACCTCGACCTGGATGCCAAGATGATGCCTTTCGGCGGATTTGACATGCCTATTGAATACACCTCGATCATCGAGGAGCACAATGCCGTGCGCCATGCCGCCGGCATATTCGACGTGTCGCACATGGGCGAAATACTCATCACCGGCCCCGACAGCGAGCGCTACATCAACTACATTTTCACCAACAACATACGGGGTGCTGAGCCTGGAAAAATATTCTACGGCATGCTGCTCTACCCCGATGGCGGCACCGTCGACGACCTGCTGGTCTACAAGATGGCCGACGAGCGTTTCTTCCTGGTGGTGAATGCCTCGAACATCGAGAAAGACTACCAATGGATTGTCGAGCACAGTGCCGGATACAACCTGAATATCGAAAACCAGTCGGACTACTACGGCGAGGTAGCCGTGCAGGGTCCACAGGCCGAAGCCTGCATCGAAGAGTTGCTGCACCTCGATGTGAAAGAGCTGCAATTCTACACCTGCAAGGAGATTGCGTGCGAAGGCGAGACCATCATCGTATCGCGCACGGGATATACCGGCGAAGACGGTTTTGAGATTTACGGCAGCCATGCCTTCATCAACCGGGTGTGGGACGTGCTGGTGGGCTCGAAACGGGTAACTCCCTGCGGACTGGGTTGTCGCGACACCCTTCGCTTCGAAGTGGGATTACCCCTCTATGGACACGAACTCGAAAAGGATATCACCCCCATCGAAGCCGGCTTGGGCATGTTTGTCAAACTCGACAAGGACGATTTCATCGGTAAAGAGGCTATCGCCCGCCAGAAGGCCGAAGGAGCCAAGCGAAAAATCGTGGGCATCGAACTGGCCGACAAGGCTATCCCCCGCAGCGGTTACGAAGTCTATGCCGACGGCAAGGTCATCGGCCACGTCACCACAGGCTACAACTCCATATCGACGGGCAAGAGCGTGTGCATGGCTCTCATCGACAGCGCCTACGCCACTCTGGGTACCGAGGTAGAGATACACATTCGCAAGAAATTTTTCAAGGGAACGGTCGTCAAGAAACGCTTCTACGAAAAGAACTATAAAAAATGATTTATTGATAAACCTAAAAATAGCAAGATTATGAGTACAGTATTGGACGGACTTTATTATTCCGAATCACACGAGTGGTTAAAAGTAGAAGGCGAATTCGGTTACATCGGCATCACCGACTATGCCCAACATCAACTGGGCAACGTGGTATATGTCGACCTGCCCGAGGTAGACGATGAGCTGAACCAAGGCGAGGAGTTCGGAGCCGTCGAGAGCGTGAAAGCCGCCAGCGACTTGCTGTCGCCCATCAGCGGAACCGTGGTAGAGATAAACGAAGACCTGGAAGACAAACCCGAACTGTTGAACGAGGACGCTTTCAACAACTGGATTTGCAAAGTGAAGATCAACGACTCGGCCGAGTTGAGCAACCTGATGGACGCCGAGGCTTACAAAGCTATTTGCGAATAATCGACGAAGGAGGAACTCATGTACAAATATTTTCCGCATACCGAATCGGATATTGCCGAAATGCTGGAACGGATAGGCGTATCGTCGCTCGACGACCTCTATGCCGAGATTCCCGAAAGCATTCGCTTCGACAAAGATTACAACCTGCGCAAATCAATGTCGGAAGACGAGGTACGAAGCTATTTCAAGGAGTTGGGCAACCTGAACCACCCGCTCATCTCTTTTGCCGGCGGCGGAGCCTATGACCACTACTCTCCCTCGGTCATTGCCCAGCTCATCGCCCGCTCGGAGTACCTCACGGCCTATACCCCCTACCAACCCGAGATTTCGCAAGGCACGCTGCAATACATCTTTGAATTCCAAAGCATGATCTGCGAGCTCACCGGCATGGAGTGCTGCAACGCCTCGATGTACGACGGTGCCACGGCCACGGCCGAGGCCATGCTCATGGCCATCGCCCACGCCAAGAAACGCAACAAGGTGATTATCTCGCGTACCGTGAGCGAACGGGTAATTGCCGTCGTAGAGACCTACGCCCGTTTCCACGGTGTGGTACTCGACTACATTCCCGAGAAGGAGGGTGTGACCGACAAGGCCGTCATGGAACAGATGCTGGCTGCCGACGACGTGGCCGGCGTGATTGTAAGTACTCCCAACCGCTATGGTATCATCGAAGACTTCACCGGCTTTGCCGAAAGCACGCACGCCCACAAGACGCTCTTCATCGTCAACGCCGACCCCTCGGCCATGGCCGTGCTGAAAACGCCCGGCGAATGGGGTGCCGATATTGCCTGCGGCGACGGTCAGTCGCTGGGTATGCCGTTGAACTTCGGCGGTCCCTACGTAGGCTATCTGGCCGCTACCCGCGACCTGGTGCGCAAGCTGCCGGGCCGTATCGTTGGCGCCACGAAAGATGTCGACGGCAAACGGGCCTTCGTGCTGACGCTGCAAGCCCGCGAGCAACACATACGCCGCCAGAAGGCCAACAGCAACATCTGCTCCAACCAGTCGCTCATGGCCCTGTATGTGACCATCTACATGGCACTCATGGGCAAACGCGGTTTGCAGGAGGTCAACGAGAAATCCTACGCCGGGGCCCACTATCTGTGTGACAAGCTGCTGGCTACGGGCAAATTCTCGCTCTGCTTCGACAAGCCCTTCCTCAAAGAGTTTGCCGTGCGCACCACCCTCAACCGGGAGAAGCTGATGAAACATCTCGAAGAGAAAGGCTTCCTGGCCGGTATTCCCGTCGAGGGAACCGACGATGCTCTCTTATTCTGCGTGACCGAGAAACGCACTCGCGAAGAGATTGACAATTTGGTTTCACTAATCGAACAGGAGGGATAAGCCATGAAATATTACAACAAACTTATTTTTGAGATTTCAAAGCCGGGACGCGTAGGCTACTCCCTACCCCAATCGGACTTTGGCAACTATTCGCTGGCCGACCTGCCCCAATCGCTCAGAAGAACGGCTCCGGCCGAGCTGCCCGAGGTGAGCGAACTCGACGTGGTGCGCCACTATACCAACGTATCCAACAAGAATTTCGGTGTTGAGACCGGCTTCTATCCGCTGGGCTCCTGCACCATGAAATACAACCCCAAGATCAACGAAGAGATGGCGGCCCTGCCGGCCTTTACCTCGCTGCACCCGCGGCAGAGCGAAGAGTCGGTACAAGGGGCCCTGCGGCTCTATTATGAACTGGCACACGCTCTGGCCGAAATTTCGGGTCTGGCCGAGTTCACCCTCAACCCCTTTGCCGGAGCTCACGGCGAGTTGACGGGCCTCATGCTCATGCGCCAGTATCACATCAAACGGGGCGACCTGAAACGAACCAAAGTGATTGTCCCCGACAGTGCCCACGGTACCAACCCGGCCAGCGCCGCCGTGTGCGGACTGGAAATCGTCGAGGTTCCCTCTACGCCCGAAGGTACCATCGATGTGGCTAAACTCGAACCGCTGCTCGACGACACGATTGCCGGTATCATGATGACCAACCCCAATACGCTGGGTATCTTCGAGAAAGAGATTCCCCAGATTGCCAAACTGGTACACGGTTGCGGCGGTCTGCTCTACTACGACGGAGCCAACCTCAACCCGCTGTTGGGCCGTTGCCGCCCCGGCGACATGGGTTTCGACATCATGCACATCAACCTGCACAAGACCTTCTCGACCCCGCACGGCGGCGGTGGTCCCGGTAGCGGCCCCGTAGGTGTGGCTGCCGCACTGGTCGACTATCTGCCCCGTCCCCGCGTGGTGAAACACGGCGACCGCTACGCCGTCGAGGGTAGTGCCGACAGCCTGGGCAGCGTATCGGGATTCTTTGGCAACTTCGGGGTGATGATGCGGGCATACGCCTACATTCTCTCACTCGGCAAGGAGAACCTCAAACATGCCGGTGAGCTGGCTACGCTGAATGCCAACTACGTGAAAGAGTCGTTGAAAGATTGCTACTACCTGCCCATCGAGGGCATCTGTAAGCACGAGTTCGTCTTCGACGGCCTGCTCGACAAATCGACCGGCGTGACGACTCTCGACGTGGCCAAACGTCTGCTCGACTACGGATACCATGCACCGACCATCTACTTCCCGCTGCTGTTCCATCAGTCGATTATGATCGAGCCCACCGAGACCGAGTCGAAAGAGACGCTCGACGAGTTTATCGAAGCCATGCGCACCGTGGCCCGCGAAGCCATCGACGACCCCGAAATGGTCAAGAGCGCTCCGCACGTGACCCCCGTACGCCGGCTCGACGAAACGACAGCGGCCAAGAATCCCATCTTGCGCTTCAAAGATTTGAATTATTAAAACCACATCTGTACGGAGAGGGGGAAGGCGTCCTGCGCTTTTCCCACTCCGTTTTTTATTTCTCATGCACATGAACAGCGATATTATCATCATCGGAGCCGGTCCCGGCGGATACGAGACGGCTCTATATGCCGCCAAAAAGGGATTGAGCGTCACCCTGTTTGAAGAGCGCCGGGCGGGTGGTACCTGCCTGCAAGAGGGGTGTATCCCCACCAAATGCTTCTGCCGCAGTGCCGAGATGGCCGACACGGTGGCCGACGGCCAGACGATGGGAATCATCACCTCGGCCCCTACGGTCGACATGGCGCGCATCGTGGCACGCAAAAACGAAGTGGTAGCCCAACTGACCGCCGGTATCGAGTTTCTGTTGAAAAACAAACTGATTACCTACGTACCCGAACGGGCCGAACTGCTCGACGCCCACTCGGTGAAGAGTGCCTCGGGCGAGACCTACACGGCCCGTCACATGCTCATCGCCACCGGCTCGACGGCCAAGATCCCACCCATCGAAGGGAGTGGGTTGCCCGGGGTAGTCACCTCGACCCAACTGCTCGACATCGACCACGTTCCGGCCCGGCTCTGCATCGTGGGCGCCGGGGTCATCGGACTTGAATTTGCCTCTATCTTCCGCAGTCTGGGCAGCACGGTCACCATGCTCGAATTTGCCAAAGAGATTCTGCCCAACTTCGATACCGACATCAGCAAACGACTGAAACAGGTACTCGGCAAGCGGGGTATCGAATTTTTCAACCAGGCCGGTGTGAAGAGTATCGAACCAAACGGCCCGGCTCTGACCGTACGCTACACCTGGAAAAATCAGGAGCACACCGTCGAGGCCGACACCGTGCTGATTGCTACCGGACGCGCACCCCGCGTCGAAGGCCTGGGTCTCGACCGGGTGGGCATACACTATTCGCCCAAAGGTATCGAGACCGACGACAACCTGCAAACCAACGTGCCCGACATCTACGCCATAGGCGATGTGAACGGTCGCTGCATGCTGGCCCACGCCGCTTCGTTCCAGGGACGAAAGGTCATCGACCACCTGCTCGGCGAGAAGAGCAACATCGACCTGCATATTGTCCCCTCAGCCGTATTTACACGTCCCGAAGCCGGTATGGTGGGACTCACCGAGGAGGAGTGCAAGCAACGAGGCATCACCTTCACGGCCAAGAAGTCGCTCTTCCGGGCCAACGGCAAGGCAGTGAGCATGGGCGAGCCCGACGGCTTGTGCAAACTCATTGCCGACGAGAACGGACGAATCATAGGCGGGCATATCTTCGGAGCTCATGCCGCCGACCTGGTGCAGGAGGTATCGGCCCTGATGAACCGAGGTACCACCATCGCCCAACTGAAAGAGATGATACATGCACACCCCACCCTTTCGGAGGTGCTGCAAGAGTGTGCCCGGGAATTTTGACTCCCCGGCCAGCCAGTCATTTCCTCGGGAAATACCCATTAGCTTATCGGCTCAACTCATGAGTCGCACCCCGATGCAACACATTTATCGGTGTTGTACCAGTTGTTTTTTGTCTCGTAATTATTTATCGGGGAGGGATTTTACGGAGAGATTGCAAAGGGTTTAAAAAAGGAAAGGTTGTCTCACGACAACCAATCTTCATTAACCTTAAATCTAATACTATGAAAAACACATGACAAATGTATCTCTTTTTTGTGTCGCCCGCAAGAATTTATGCTACAAAAAACTGTTATACAACATTATTTAATATACTCATTGAATTTTTTAGCAAAATTCATACCCCAAGAGAGAACCCAGGCAATCGTTTTCCCCCATGAAAAAAGTAAGATACCACGAGCCATTATCGTAAAGAAATCGTTATCTTCGTGGGGCAAAAAAGAGAGTAGATGATAGACCAGGCAACCATCGATAAGATTATGGCCGCGACCGACATTGTCGACGTCGTCTCCGACTTCGTCAGCCTGCGCCGACGGGGAGCCAATTATTGGGGGTTGTGCCCGTTTCACGATGACAAATCGCCCTCGTTCAGCGTCTCGCCGTCGAAAGGGGTGTGCAAATGTTTCAGCTGCGGGAAAGGAGGCAGTGCCATACACTTTATCATGGAGCACGAGCAGCTCTCCTATTACGAAGCGCTGAAGTACCTGGCCAAGAAATACAATATCGAGGTTCATGAAAAGGAGCTGACCGACGAAGAGAAACAGAAGCGAACCGAACGCGAAAGCATGTTCGTGATCAACGCTTTTGCCCAGGAGTTTTTCAGCCATTCGCTGTTGGAGACCGAAGAGGGGCGCTCGGTGGGTATGGCCTATTTCAGGGAACGGGGCTTCAACGAAGATATTATCCGCAAGTTCGGGCTTGGCTATTCGCCCGAGAAGCGTGACGCACTGGCCCAGGAGGCCAAGAAACGGGGCTACAAGACAGAGTTCCTGCTCAAAACGGGACTGTGTCGCGAAGGCCAGCACGGAAGCATCTACGACCTGTTTGCCGGCCGGGTAATGTTTCCCGTATACAGCGTGTCGGGCAAGGTGGTCGCCTTTGGCGGCAGGATACTCAAATCGGGGGTAAAAATAAGCAAATATTTCAATTCGCCCGAGTCGGACATCTACCACAAGAGCAACGAACTCTACGGTATCTACCAGGCCAAACGTGCCATCGAGAAGGAGCGCTGCTGCTACCTGGTCGAGGGCTACACCGATGTGCTGTCGATGCACCAGTCGGGTATCGAGAATGTCGTGGCCTCGTCGGGTACGGCCCTCACCCCTGGACAGATACGGCTTATCCATCGCTTCACCGACAACATCACGGTGCTATACGACGGCGATGCGCCGGGTATCAAGGCCTCGCTGCGAGGTATCGACCTCATTCTTCAAGAGGGGCTCAACATCAAGGTGGTGCTGTTGCCCGACGGCGAAGACCCCGACTCGTTCTCCAAGAGCCAGAGTGCCGAATCGTTCAGGAAATACATCAAGGAGCATGAGACCGACTTTATCCGGTTCAAGACCCAGCTCCTTCTCGAAGATGCCGGCGAGGATCCCATCAAGCGGGCTGCCATCATCTCGAATATCGTCGAGAGCATTTCGCTCATACCCGACGCCATTGTCCGCTCGGTATATGTGCAGGAGTGCAGCCGATTGCTGCAAATCGACGAGCAGGTGCTCTTGTCGGAGCTGAACAAGCGGCGTCAGAAACGGGCCGAGCAGCAGTCTACCCGCGAACGGTACCAGGCGGCCGGGCACCGACCTGCACAACCGGCCTCCACTCAGCAACCGGCCGTTGCAGGCGGGAACGAAAGTCCTGCCGAAGGAGGCGAAACTCCCCCTCCCCATGCTCTCACCGACATACCTGTCGCACCCGATGCGGCCGAAGTTGCCCCTATCGCCCACGACTCGCTGACACAACGGGTAGCCAGCCGTTCGCCTCTCGACAAATACGAGCGGGAAATCATTCGTTACATCGTCCGCTACGGGTACCGCAACCTGTTCGAAACGAGCGAAGGGTCGTGGCAAAAAGTGTGGGAATACATTACCGACGAGTTGTCAATCGACCATATCGAACTGAGCAACCCCCTCTACAAGCAAATCATGGAGCTCACGGCTGCCCAACGCGAACACGAGGCGCAGCAGGCATCGGCCCTGCGCAGCGAGTTACAGGCGAAGAGCCGCCAACGCATCGACGAGGCTATCGAACAGATACGGCTCGAAAGTGGCGACATTGCCGACAAGCAACGCAAAGAGAGCGAAGCGCAGGAGCGTATCCTTGGCGAAACAGACGAGGAGTTGCAGACCTTCGAGACCAATTTTCTCGAACGCTATTTCACCACCTACCCCGACACGACCATCAGCCTGCTGGCCGTCGACCTGGTGAGCGAGAAATACCAGCTCAGCAAGGTCCACACCAAATTTCAAAAAATCGAGTCGGAGACCGACCGCTTGTGGGAACTCATTCCCCGGGCTATCTACGAACTGAAAAATGCCATTCTCGACCAGGCTATCAAACAGATACAGGAGCAAATCAGAGAGGCCTCGCGCAACAAGGACGACAAGCGGGTCGACGAACTCATTGAACAGAATGTTGAGCTGAACCAGGTGAGAACCACCCTGGCCAAACAGATAGGAGACCGCATTGTATCGCCCAAATAAGGTCTATTCAATATTTATTTATCGAAAAACAATAAAATTTTATCATTTTACTTGTCCATTTCAAATTTTATACCGTTATTTGTCCTATCAATATACCTATTAACGAAATACTATGTATTACCTCGAAGCGAACCACATCGTCAAGCAATATGCCTCTCACCGGGCCCTCGACGATGTCACCGTGCGTGTACCCCGCAACGGCATTTACGGACTGCTGGGCCCCAACGGTGCCGGTAAAACGACCCTGATCCGTATCATCAACCAGATAACCGCTCCCGACGAAGGCGAAGTGCTCATCGACGGGCGTCCGCTGCACCCCTCTGACGTCGAGCACATCGGCTACCTGCCCGAGGAGCGCGGCCTCTATAAAAAGATGAAGGTGGGCGAACAGATTCTCTACCTGGCTCAACTCAAAGGCTTGTCGCGCAAAGCGGCCAAAGAGAGCATGGACTACTGGCTGACCAAATTCGATATCAAAGGTTGGGAAAAGAAGAAAATCGAAGAGCTCTCCAAGGGTATGCAACAGAAGATACAGTTCATCACCACGGTGATGCACAACCCGCAGCTGCTCATCTTCGACGAACCGTTCAGCGGCTTCGACCCGGTGAATGCCAATCTGCTCAAACGCGAGATTCTCGAAATGCGCGACAAGGGTGCCACCATCATCTTCTCGACCCACAACATGGGTTCGGTCGAGGAGTTGTGCGACGAGATTACCCTCATCAACCGCTCACACGCCGTATTGCAAGGCAAGGTGGACGACATTCGCCAGCAGCACAAGAAACACCTCTTCCAGGTCGAGGTACAGCAGGGCGAATTGCAAAGCAACGACCTCTACGAGATAACCGATTCGCGGGCCATCTCGCGGGGACATGCCTACACTCTGCGCAAACGCGACCCGCACATGAGCAACAACGAGCTCATCGGGCTGCTCACGCAACAGTGCCAGATTGCCGGGTTCGAGGAGATTCTCCCCACCATGAACGAAATTTTTATCGAGACCGTAGGCGAATCGGCGCTCGAAGAGAAACAAAACTAAGCTAAAAACACCTGTATCATGAGTAAAATATCGCTGATTATAGAACGCGAGTACCTTACCCGAGTTCAAAAGAAATCGTTCATCTTGATGACGATTCTCTCGCCCATCATCATGGTGGCCCTCGTCTTCGCGCCCATCTGGCTGTCAAGTCTGTCGAGCGACGAGACCCGGCTTATTGCCGTCATCGACCAGACGGGTCTCTATAAAGACATCTACCACAGCTCCGACGAATATCGCTTTACCTATACGCAAGGGAGTCTCTCGCCCGAACAGATGCGTGTCGACAGCGACGAAAGCACCATGCCCTATGCCTATGTCATCATCAAGGACAATCTGCTCGACAATCCCCAGGGCATGACCATCTATTCGCAGAAACAGATTACCGCCAGTTGCGAGTTGGCTATTATCTCGCAAATGGAGGACTACCTCAAAGACGAGAAGCTGCTCTCGTACAATATCCCCGACATCAAACGCATCATCGACGAGTCGAACATCAATCTCCAAGTCGATACCATTCGACTCGAAGAGGACGGGGCCGAAACCCAGACCTCGACCGAGTTCGTGACCTTCATCGGCATGGTCATGACGCTTGTCATCTACATGTTCCTCATGCTCTACGGCGGACAGGTAATGTCGAGTGTGATGCAGGAGAAGACCAACCGTATCGTCGAGGTGATGGTCTCGTCGGTCAAACCGTTTGAACTGATGATTGGCAAAATCGTCAGCATCGGGCTGGTAGGACTCACCCAGTTGGGCATCTGGATTATCTTCCTGGTGGGGATATTCCTCTCGGCCGGAGCCTACTTCTCATTCAGCGGTGGTGTAGACCCTGCACAGATGAGCGACATGGCCGCCATGACCACTACGATGAACGGTGTCGACACCACTCAACTGGCTGGCGATATGGGCGCCATGGCCGAGGTGCAACAGATGCTGGGGAGCATCAACATCACCCAGCTGCTCGTCTGCTTCGTACTCTTCTTCATCGGCGGATATATCCTCTACGCCTCGCTGTTTGCCGCCATCGGGTCGGCCGTTGACAACGAGTCGGACACACAGCAATTCATGATACCCATCACCTTCATCATCATCTTTGCCCTCTATGCCGGCATTTTCAGCGCCGAGAATCCCGACGGCCCGCTGGCCCTGTGGTGCTCGATGATACCCTTTACCTCGCCTATCGTGATGATGGTGCGCATTCCTTTCGGGGTATCGACCTGGGAGTTGGTTCTCTCGATGGTTATCCTCTACGGCTCGGCCATCGGGTTGGCCTGGGTAGCCGGACGCATCTACCGCGTGGGTATACTCATGTATGGCAAGAAACCCAGCTATAAAGAGATGATTAAGTGGATACGTTATAAAGCTTGAGCAGTATGAAAGCAATACGAAATTTCATAACCCTGCTATGTGCCGGTCTGCTGATGCTCTCCTCTTGCGCCGGTAGTAAATATGTAGTGGAAAAGAATCCCGCCCGACACAACCCCGTCGAAGAAATCGCCTGGTTGAAAGAGCAGAAAAAGAGTCTCTCGCAAACCGAGTGCCGCATTACGCTCTATGAAAAAGCGGGCGAACTCTACTACGCCATCTACATGCCTACGCCCGGAGCGTTCGATAAAAATATCACCACCGTCTATGACAGCCAGGGTGAGATATGTCTCAAATACGGGGGGCTCATGCCTCCGGCCCGTCGCAAAGCGGTCGAACAGTTTTTCGAAGGGGCAACCGACAAGGGGGTCATCTGGGAATGCAGGCTGCGTGAGGCAAATCAATCTCAGCCTCAACGTTGAAACCGATACGATTTTTACACATTACACACAATAACCACACATGGCAGAGGCTCGGGAGGGTCGCTGCCATTTTCTTTTCGGACCGACGGTTTACCCGCCGCACTCTATACCAAGAGAGAGACACACCCATCTTCCCCAGGATAGAGGGGAAACAGAATATCATGAATCTTCGGGGAGGGAACAACAAGAGCGGGCGATTACTCCAACGAAAAATTATCGGCATCTTTCCACACCGGGAACTTCTCCCTGAAACGGCGTACCTTCGACAAGTCGAGTTCGACCTCGACCACCTGCTCGGTAAAGGGTTCGGCTTCGGCCAAGATTTCGCCCTTCACCCCCACGGCCATCGTGTCGCCCCGATAAATCATTGAGGTGGAATCTTTCCCGGTACGGTTCACACCGCACACATAAGCCGCATTCTCGATAGCCCGGGCTATGAGCAGACTGCGCCACGCATAGGCCCGCGACTGGGGCCAGTTGGCCACGACCAGTAACAGGTCGTACTCGTTGTTCACGTTGCGGCACCACACCGGGAAACGCAGGTCGTAGCACACCTGCAAGGCGATGTTCCACCCCCGGTAATTGACTATCAAATGACGGTTGCCCGCCGCGAAATGGCGCCCCTCCTCGCCCATGCGGAAGAGGTGACGCTTGTCGTAGTAATGCGCTTCGCCATCGGGGGTAACGATAAACCCTCGGTTGTAACACCGTTCACCCTCCCGGGCCATGAAACTGCCAGCCAAGGCCATGCGATAGCGCCGGGCCCACGCGACAAGAGCCTCGACCGTAGGCCCCGATACCGGTTCGGACAACTCTTCGGCCCGCATCGAGAATCCGGTTGTAAACATCTCGGGGAGTACTACCAGGTCGCAACGGCCCGAAAGCCGCTCCAACACCTGGGCACAACGCTCCCGGTTGCGCGCCTTGTCCTCCCACACGATATCGGTCTGCACCAGTGCGACCCTCAGCAAATCGTCCATCTTGCTCAATTTTAGATACTGAAAAAGCCGAACGGGTTGTACCCCGTTCGGCTCTCGAAAAAAACAGTTATAATCCAGTCACAAAATTCTCGGGCCTGCGGGCATGGAAATCCCGGTAATAGGTCTTGATAGCCCGCATATCGGCCTCGACATCGCCCGTAGGGGTAAAGGTACGCTCCATGCCAACCCGCTTCGCCCGATAGTCGATATAGGCCAGCACGATAGGGACATTCGCCCCCTGGGCTATGTAATAGAAACCCTTCTTCCAGTCGGGGTTGGCCCGGCGGGTAGCCTCGGGAGTAATCGCAATGGCAAAGCGGTCGCGCGAGTTGAATATCGCTACCAGCTGCGCCACCATATCGGTGCGCCGGTCGCGCGACACGGGCACCCCGCCCATCGAACGCAACAGCGCTCCCAGCGGCGGGAAGAACCACTCCTTCTTCATCATGAATCCCGCAAAACGACCTACCGACAGATAGGCCAGTTTGCCGATGAAGAAATCCCAGTTGCTGGTATGGGGCGCCACACAGATGACACACTTGGGATAATCGGGTATCGATACCGTCACCCGCCACCCCATGACCTTCAACAGGAAGGAACTCAGGGCCCGTTTCATCGCAGCCATCAACCGTTAAGGGCTGCCAGATCTTCAAACACGCCGTCGATGGCCTTGTCGAAATCGGCACGCAGTTTCCGGTAATAGGCCTTTACCTTCTTGGACTCCTTGTCGCCGTTGGCACCCACACGACACAGGAAATCGTCCTGGATACCGGCAATCTTGCCCACCAGTTCATCGAGTTTACCGGCATCGACCCCGGGCACATAATATTTATTGAACAGACATTCGGCCAGCAGTTCGCCGGCGATGTAGTTAATCTCTTTTTTCAATGATCTTTTGTTAGCCATAGCTTCTCGGTTTTTAAAGTTTCTACGAACAAAGATAGCAAAAGGTAAGAGCCAAAGCAAACGAAAACCCATTTTTCAATTTAATGATACCAAACTTATGAAAAGGCAGGGAAAGATGAACGCAAAGGCAAACGGGCAACCCGGTTTTCGCATATATATATCGAGTGTGGAAAAGGCACAATAAAAAAATTTCCCGGAGCATACCCAACAGATATACCTCGGGAAACCGTACAACAGTTATCAATACATATTATTGGCAATCAACGCATACGCTATTACTCTTTCGCAGTTACCGCACGTACCAGATGGCCCAAGTATCGGAAAGTACCACTTAGGTGAACCTGGGAGGCATAATCGCCCGACAGCCAGAACTCGGCAGCAAAAGCAAACTGGGGGAAGATAGATACCACGGAACTTGTCCAATAGGAACAAAGCATATCCGGATTTATAGTTTGATTATCTTGCTTATACCCCGATACAGGGAAAAACAGGGAAGCATCTTCGTAGCCAGGAACCGTACTGGTCACCCGTACACCAGTCACGCCATTTTCGACAGCCGTATAATCTACGGTCGAATTTTCCAACAGTTCCTCAAACTCGGCATTGGTGGGCATACGCCATTCGCTGCCCCACGATACAGTAGCCAAATCGTCTTCGGGCTGCAACGTTTCCAAGTCATCGGAAGAGTTATATTTTTCAATAGAACTTTGGGAACTACCCAACTCATAGTACGACCACGAATACCAATCCTTGGGCTCTAATCCACCCCAACTCACATAGTAACCGGCCTCTTCGGGAGCCTCGGCTCCAACATTCAGCGAAGCCCAGTTCACCGAAAGTCCCATATCGACAATCTGCAAATTCTCAGGGGTATTACCCTCGAAACTCTGTGCCTCTTTGAATCGCATCTCCTTAATGTCGTTGATATCCAATTCCAGCAAGTCGCCGTTATTCTTTTCGATTTGCAACAGTTGCGCTTGTGCAGAACTACCCATAAACAACGCAGCGAGTATGGCCCATGTAATCTTTTTCATTTCTTATATATTTTAAGGGTTTGACTATTGATGTTGATGATATATATGCCGGCAGCGAGGCCAGTCAAATCGATTTGTACCGAAGAACTCTGAGCAACAAAGTTTTGCATCAACTGCCCGCTCATAGCATAGACCCGCACGGGAGCCCCCTGTATATCGCCTGCAACCTCCACAAGATTGCGATCGACATAACGGAATACAATCTCTTTTTGCGATTCGGCAGCATCTACAGCCGAAGGCTCAGAATAATCGTCGAATGTAAACTTTTGAATTGCCGAACGCGCATAGGAAACTTCGGCTACATCTGATTTTACATACACGTTTTCTGCGTCAAAAGTTAACCGAGGATTCTCCGCTATGATATAACGGACTGTGGTACCATCGGTGAGATTGACAACAAGAACTTTTGTCGTCGATTCTTCTGCCGAAACAGAGCCCACTGATATCAGAGCCATCAGCAGAAGAACCAAAATGTAACACTTTCTCATCATTCAATTATAAATTATTGGTTTATTTAAAAGAATTAGGCTATTTACAAACAAATGTTATATTTCCGATTCGTTTGTAAAATTAGACGTATAAACTTGGGAAAACAAGTAAAAACGGCTGTATTGTGTCGCGTTTCTTGAATTATGACATCTTTTTGTGAACCGACTTGATATATTCACCGGGAGTCTGCCCCATGACCCGTTTGAAGGTGGTGTGGAAGGTGGCACGGCTTTTGAAACCGACCAAACCGGCAATCGCTTCCAGCGTGTAATTACCCACCTTGTCCTTGTCGTCGATAATGCGACAAGCCTCCTTTATGCGATAAAGATTGAGCAACGAACTGAAATTGGTTTCATAAAGCTGATTAATCACCTGCGATACATATTTAGGTTTCGACTCACAAAGTTCGGACAACCGGTCCAAATTGAAATTGGGAGTAAAAATTTCGCGATTATGCTCAAACACCTCTTGTATTTTATTTTTCAGCGACTCTTTGGTTTCATCGTCCAGCGTACTTCTCATATATTTCTCGGTAGAGGTCGTAGCCGCCGGCAACTCTTTTGCGAGCCTTCGTTTCCCTACAAAAAACCACACGACCCCTATACCCACAACCAGAAGGAGCAGACACGAGATGTACAGATTGTAACGCTTGTATCCATGCAGTTCACTTTTGTTGGCTTCGAGTTGCTGCACAAACTGCATGACCCCTACCTCGTCGAGCTTATTCCGGTTCAACAACGAATCCTTGTGCCGCAGGGCCTGATCGTAATATTCGGCAGCCCTCAGCGAATCGCCACTGAGACGATACATCTCCGACAGGTCATAGAGCGCCACGGTCTGCCCGTCCTTCATATTCGTCCGGGTAGCCAGGTCAAGCATCTGCAACTCATATACAATAGCCGAATCGTAGCGCTCTTCATAAACAAACGATTTTACCATCGATGCGTATGCCCCATAAAGCAGATAGCTGTACCTGTCGTTCGGCGGCAACGAATGCATCTGCTTGCGAAAGGCCTTGCGAGCCCGGTCATAATCATGCTTTTCCATATACCCAAGCCCCTCCTGCAAATAGTAGGCATAATTATAATTATACTCGTGTCGCGCCTCGGTACAACTCTTGAAGGCCTCAATCTCCTGCTGTATGCTGTCGATGCGGTTCGACGAAAACATTCGGTTTCCCAAATTGATAAACGCCGTGATCATTGTGTGCCATTGACTATACCGCCGGGCCTCCCAGAAAGCCTTCCGATAGGCTTCTTCGGCTTGCTCGAAATATCTATCATCTCGTTTCTGAGTCGCATAGGTCATCAACAAGGCCCCTTGCTCAACATAAATTTTAGGAGCCTCTTCGTTGATATCATACTGTTGACAAAGTTTCAAGGCTTTCAATAAACGATTGCTGGCCTTCTCATAGTCATAAAATAAGAAATACAACTGTGTACTCTGTACCAAGGCGCGTATATAAAGGCTTCTCTCTTTCTGGGATACCGACTCGACATCACGGTCTTCACACAATGAAAAGAATATCAAGGCCGAGTCTTTCTTACCCTCCCTGTAATAAGTTTGCCCTTTCTCAAAAAGTTGGCTTATAGACAACCGATCATATTGCTTATAGAGTTGCTTAACAGATTTATTGGCACAGATATTTAAGGGGAAAAACAAAATAAAGATTATGACAAAGGGACAAGTGAGTTTTAATATCTTGCTATATCTATTCATCTATTCTACTCTATTGTAATAACAAAAGTAATAAGAAGATGACAAAATTCAAATAATATACTTCATTATATGTCAAAAAGAATAATAAACAATATCATAATCCATACTACGAAGGCAGCCCGCCCTGTTCTCTCAAAGGAATTTGATCGAAGAATCGACCTATTGTTTTTTATTTCATAAATACAGGGGCAATTTTTCGGTATTTTCTCCAAGACACGAATCTTCTTTTTGCCTCTACAGCCCATTAATTATCGTTATATACATTTGCAAAAAATCTTTTTTCATGCTGTGTTACAAAATATTTTCTCTAAATTTGCACTCTCATTCCCAGGAACAAGCGGGAGTGATTTTACAAGAATGGAAAAACAACTCATACCTGATTATATTTTTGAAGTAAGTTGGGAGGTTTGCAACAAGGTAGGCGGCATATACACCGTGCTATCGACCAAAGCAAAGACTCTGCAAAAACAATATAAGGACAAAGTCATCTTTATCGGTCCCGACATTTGGGGCGATAAACCTTCACCCTATTTCACCCGGTCCAAAACGCTTTTGAAGGAGTGGCAGCACGAGGCTTGCCTGCCTCAAAACATGAAAGTCAAGGTGGGACGCTGGAATGTACCGGGCCGCCCCATCGTGATATTGGTCGATTTCAAACCGCTCTATGCCTACAAGAACGACTTGTATGGCGAGATGTGGAACCGCTACGGGGTAAACTCGCTGCCGGCTTACGGCGACTATGACGAGTCGTGTGCCTTTGCCTACGCATCGGCCCTGGTCATCGAGAGTTTCTACAAATTCATTCACGGCGAGAAATACAAGGTAGTGGCCCACTTCGACGAGTGGATGACCGGCATGGGACTGCTGCACATCAAATATACGCTGCCTCAGGTGGCCACCCTGTTCACGACACACGCCACCTCGATAGGCCGGTCGATTGCCGGGAACGGGAAACCGCTGTATGACTATCTGGCCGGGTATAATGGCGACCAGATGGCCGAAGAGCTGAACATCGTATCGAAACACTCGCTGGAAAAGACGGCGGCTATCGAGGCCGACTGCTTTACGACGGTGAGCGAAATCACGGCCAAAGAGAGCACGCAACTGCTCGACCGCAAGCCCGACGTGGTAACTCCCAATGGATTTGAACGGAATTTTGTCCCCTCGGGCGAGGCGTATGAGGAGCGCCGCAAGACGGCCCGCCAACGGCTCTTCGACATTACCGAAGCGCTCACGGGCGAACGGCCCAACAAAAACGCCTTCCTGGTTGCCACCTCAGGACGATATGAATACAAGAACAAGGGTATCGACCTCTTTGTCGATGCCATCAAGCGAGTAGCCAAAAGTCTCGACAGGGGTCGGGAAATCGTGGCCTTCGTATTGGTACCCGCCTGGGTCGATGCTCCCCGCACCGACTTGCAGGAACGATTGAAACAACCGGCTCATGCGACAACACCCCTGCCCGAGCCGTTTATCACCCACACACTCCACAACTTCGACCAGGACAATGTGGTGAATCAGATACACTATCTGCAACTCGACAACCAACCCGGGAGTCAGGTAAAGATTGTATTCATACCCTCGTATCTCACGGGCGACGACGGTATCGTAAACCTGTCGTACTACGACCTGCTCATCGGTCTCGACGCCACCGCCTTCCCCTCATATTACGAACCATGGGGCTACACTCCGCTCGAAAGCATTGCCTTCGGGGTACCCACCATCACCACCGACCTCTCGGGATTCGGCCAATGGATCAACTCCCGTCAGGAACAAGGTATGAGAAAATCGGGCGTGAAGGTGCTGCATCGCAGCGACTTTAACTTTGTGGAAGTATCGGAAGAGTTGGCCGACGCCATTCTCGCCCTGAGTCATTTCGGCAAAGCGCAACGCGAAAAAATAGCACAAGCCGCCACTGCCGTTTCGCTCGAAGCCGAATGGAAAAACTTCATCGAATATTACTCGCAGGCCTTCCATCTGGCACTGGAAAAGGCCTCGCAACGTAAACCCAAAGAAAACAACGACTTGGAATACTAATTCAGACAAGACTTAATAATAAATTCAATATTCTATTATGAAAGTACAAGTAAGCAACACAAACACTCCTAACTGGCGTGATATTACTGTTAAATCGCAAGTTCCGGCAGAACTGAGCTGCCTGGCAGTCTTAGCAAAAAATCTATGGTGGTCATGGAACAGTGAGGCCAAAAACTTGTTTAAAACAATAGATAAGGATTTGTGGAAAGCGGTTCACGAGAACCCGGTTCTATTCCTGCAACGCATCGGGTATGAAAGACTCGAAGAAATTACGAAAGACAAACAGCTCATGCACGACATCAATACGGTGTATGAGCATTTCGAAAAATATATCAACGTCGAAAAACGCAAAGACGTACCCTCCATCTCCTATTTCAGCATGGAGTATGGGTTGAGCCATGTATTGAAAATCTATTCGGGCGGTCTCGGTATTCTGGCCGGAGACTACCTGAAAGAGGCCAGCGACAGCAACGTCGACATGACTGCCGTCGGGTTCCTCTACCGCTATGGCTACTTCACCCAGACACTGTCGATGGACGGCCAACAGATTGCCAACTACGAGGCTCAGAACTTCAATCAACTGCCCATCGAGCAGATGACCGAGAAAGACGGTCGCCCCATGGTACTCGAAGTTCCCTACCCCGGTCGCATCGTCTACGCACACATCTGGCGTGTCAACGTGGGTCGTATCAAACTCTATCTGCTCGATACCGACCTCGACTCGAACAGCGAGTGGGACCGCTCCATCACCTACCAGCTCTACGGCGGTGACTGGGAAAACCGTATGAAACAAGAGTACCTGCTGGGCATCGGCGGTATCCTGATGCTGAACAAATTGGGCATCAAGACCGACCTCTACCACTGCAACGAGGGTCACGCGGCCCTGTTAAACGTTCAACGGCTGGTCGACTATGTACAAAATGATCATCTGAAGTTCAGCGAGGCCCTCGAAGTGGTTCGCGCCTCGTCGCTCTACACCGTACACACTCCCGTGCCGGCCGGACACGACTACTTCGACGAATCGCTCTTCGGCAAATACATGGGTGAGTTCCCGGCCAAATTGGGCATCGAATGGAAAGACCTGATGAACATGGGTCGCGAAAACCCCGATACCAACGAGAAGTTCTCAATGAGTGTATTTGCCTGCAACTCCTGCCAGGAGGTGAACGGCGTAAGCTGGCTGCACGGCAAGGTGTCGCAAAAGATGTTCCAACCCATCTGGAAAGGATACAGCCCCGACGAACTGCACGTGGGTTATGTGACCAACGGCGTGCACATGCCCACTTGGGCCGCATCGGAGTGGAAAGAGTTCTATGTCAAGACCTTCGGTCCCGATTTTATGGACCATCAGTCCGACCCCAAAATGTGGGAAAAGATTTACGACGTAGACGACGAGATTATCTGGAATATCCGCCAGACGTTGAAAAACAAATTTGTGAAATTCGTTAAGGACGACTTCCGTGAAACGTGGCTGAAAAACCAGGGTGACCCCTCGCGTATCGTTTCGGTACTCGAAAAAATCAACCCCAACGCATTGCTCATCGGTTTCGCCCGTCGTTTTGCCACCTACAAACGGGCACACCTGCTCTTCACCGATCTCGACCGGCTCTCCAAGATTGTCAACAACCCCAACTACCCGGTACAGTTCATCTTCTCGGGTAAGGCCCACCCTGCCGACGGTGCCGGTCAAGGCTTGATCAAACGGATTGTCGAAATCTCGCGTATGCCGCAGTTCCTCGGCAAGATTATCTTCCTCGAAAACTACGACATGAAGGTGGCCAAACGGCTCATCTCGGGTGTAGATATCTGGCTGAACACGCCTACCCGTCCGCTCGAAGCGTCGGGTACGTCGGGCGAAAAGGCCGAAATGAACGGTGTACTCAACTTCTCGGTACTCGACGGCTGGTGGTACGAAGGTTATAAAGAGGGTGCTGGCTGGGCCTTGACCGACAAACGTACGTTCCAAGACCAGAACCAGCAAGATCAACTCGATGCCGCAACCATCTACTCCATGCTCGAGAACCAAATCGTACCCCTCTACTTTGCCAAGAACAGCAAGGGCTACTCTCCCGAGTGGATTCAATACATCAAGAACTCGATTGCCAAAATTGCTCCCCACTTCACCATGGAGCGCATGTTGCACGACTACATCGACCGCTTCTATATGAAAGAGGGCAAACGTACCAAGCTGCTCAAAGCCGACCATTATGCCAAAGCCAAAGAGATTGCAGCCTGGAAAGAGGAGTTTGTATCGAAATGGAACGACATCGAAATCTGCTCGGTTTCGATTCCCGACGGCCTGCTCTACAATCCTCATGTAGGCGAAGAGTATGAAATGACCGTGGTTATCGACAACAAGGGCTTGGGCAACTGCCTGGGCGTAGAGCTCGTTATCGCCAACGTAGAAGAGGGTAACACCGAACCCTACAAGACGCTTGAAATGAAACCGGTACAGACCGACGGCACCAAGGTAACCTACAAGTTGCGTTACCTGCTCAACGACTCGGGCGTATTCCGCTATTCATTCCGTATGTTCCCCCAGAACCCCGATCTGCCTCACCGTCAGGATTTGGCCTACGTTCGCTGGTTCTAATCGGGACTATCACTCCAAGAAATATGAAGAGGAGGAAAAGGGCAAGCGAGGTTACTCGATTTGCCCCTCTCCCCTCACATGAAAGCTATCTATCAAGCGCCAAGTTCTCTTTTGGGAAACCTTGGCGCTTTTATTATTAAAATACGTTAAGTTTTCTACCAAGGCAAACATTCCTCCACGACACGTGTTTTACCCCTAAACTACTACTCTGTATATCAGATGATCCGGTGCAGGCCCAACGACATCTTCGGGCTCTGTACCGAGTCATCTTTTCACCCCGGCCATTCCCGAAAATCGAGCGAAATTCGTATCTTTGTCCCCAAAGCAAATATTCCCCGAATGAGCGAACAATCTTCACTATTAGAAAAACTGGAAGGACTGCTTATCCGATTTGAAGAAATAGGGACTCTGATTACCGACCCTGCCGTCATCAGCGATATGAAACGGTATGTCAAGCTGACCAAAGAGTATCGAGAACTCGAAAAAATATCGGAAGCGGCCAAACGATACAAACAACTGCTGAACGGAATCGACGAATCGCGCCGGTTGCTCGAAACCGAGAACGACCCCGAAATGCGCGAAATGGCCAAAGAGGAGCTCGAATCGTGTTCAGCCCAGCTGCCCCAACTCGAAGAGGAGATAAAACTGCTGCTCGTACCGGCCGACCCCGAGGACATCAAAAACGCCATTGTCGAGATACGTGGCGGAACGGGTGGCGACGAGGCTGCCATCTTTGCCGGCGACCTCTTCCGCATGTACACCAAATATTGCGAGACCAAGGGGTGGAAAACCGAGGTGAGCAGTTACAGCGAAGGGGCCTCGGGCGGATACAAGGAGATTATCTTCACCGTAACGGGCGACAACGTGTACGGCACACTCAAATACGAGTCGGGCGTGCACCGCGTGCAGCGGGTACCTGCCACCGAAACCCAGGGACGTGTACACACCTCGGCCGCTACGGTAGCCGTGCTGCCCGAAGCCGAAGAGTTCGACGTGGAAATCAACGAGGGCGAAATCAAGTGGGATACCTTCCGGTCGAGCGGGGCCGGCGGCCAGAACGTAAACAAGGTAGAATCGGGCGTGCGGCTGCGCTACAACTGGAAAAATCCCATTACCGGCGAGACGGAAGAGATTCTCATCGAGTGTACCGAGACCCGCGACCAACCCAAGAACAAGGAGCGTGCTCTCTCGCGTTTGCGCTCGTTCATCTACGACAAGGAGCACCAGAAATACATCGACGACATTGCCAGCCGGCGCAAAACCATGGTATCGACCGGCGACCGGTCGGCCAAGATACGCACCTACAACTACCCGCAGGGGCGCATCACCGACCACCGCATCAACTATACCAT
>JFBN01315944.1_pt1 | contig 40223 bp, 36 predicted proteins | sample 768741 | NCBI WGS metagenome assembly JFBN01 (sample SAMN01983846, study PRJNA193217) | chicken gut metagenome | biome: terrestrial biome; isolation source: ceca of Broiler chicken | host: Gallus gallus | place: United Kingdom: England | collected 2010-09-07
AAAAGGGGGCTGAGCCCTCTTTTCCATTTTAGATAAGGCTTCGGTTTGTGAAAAAGCGAAGCTTTTTCGACAAACTGAGCCGCTGTCTTTCTGACGGCGGCTTTTACTTCATCATTTCTTTTGCGTAAATAAAAATCAGCACTGTTAGACATCATACAACAGATTGGAGGAAGTTTTGCATGAAATACTTCTTTTTGGTAGTTGATTACATCATACCTGTTTTCATGATTATCTCCTATCCGTGGTGGAAAAAAATAGCGAATGGTGATATTAGCAATATCTCGGGTATGAGAACTTCTTTGTCGATGAAAAACAAGGAAAACTGGAAAAAAGCCAATCTATTGTGCGGCAAATACTATTTGAGGGTAGGCGTTGTTTTATTTCTTTTCGTTACCTTGCTAAGAGCGATTCCAATCGCTCCCATGGAGTGGAATTCTTGCATCATTGCATTGATTGGCATCGTGAGCCTGCTTGCAGTCACTCTATTTGTCAATAAAAAATTGAAGGCAGATTAACATCAGCAGGGTGCCGGGGCGCCATAAATATTCTGACGACTCGGTATTCCCTTCTCATAATTTGTCATGCAGGAAATACGCGCTCAAGGCTTGCTTTCTCAAACATGGCACATGATACAGTGATCACAGAACAGATATTGATAAACACAAAAAAGCCGGAGCAAAGATAACTTTGCTCCAGCTTGGTGCCGATGGTGGGGGTCGAACCCACACGCGGTTGCCCGCAACGGATTTTGAGTCCGTCTCGTCTGCCAATTCCAACACATCGGCAATTCATATTGCCTTTGTATTATATAACACTTTTCAAAGAATGTCAACACTTTTTTGAATTTTTTTAAAAATGAAATCGGCGGCGAAATTCATTTTTGATATTGCGGTCGCCAAAGGCCGCCAGCATAGCCAAATTCACACCCGCCAGCAAAGCCGGAATAAACGCTGCCCAAAGCTGATTGGCCACACCAATCAAATAGAGAATCGGCGGCACAAACCCCAGCAGCGCCAGCAACGCTTGATACATCACATAGCGCGCCCAGTTGGTGCGGTTGGCCACAATAATCACTGTCACGCCGACAATGCCCGCCGAAAAGACAATCGGCAGTGCAAAGCTGACCGACCAGCCCCGCCAGCCGGTTTCCCAATCGAGGAGTACCAGCAAAAAAGAAGCACACGCAACCTGCACCAGCACTTTTCCCCCAAGATTTCCTCCTTTGCGGAAAATATGGGGAATGGCTGCCCACACATAGATCAGCCCTGTAAAAACAAAGATAAACCACCAGAAGTGCGGTGTAAACAGCAAATTGGCTGTAACAGACACCAAAGCGATTAAAACGGAAAAAAACAGCAGCATTCGCCTTAAAAAATAGTAGCGTTTTCGTTTTTCCACAAATTCCGGGTAGGCCGGCGCTGTTTCTTTTCCATCTTCCTCAAGAGGGCCGCCGCACAGCGGACACACGGCTGCCGGAGTGACAATATCCACCTGACAAGCTTTACAGCGCATTACACTTCCCCCTCTGCACATTCCACCTGAACGCAAATTCCCTCTGCCGCCAATCGACGCGCCAAGTTTCGGGCCAAATCATTGCCTAACAGCTCACTGCACACGGTCAAGGCCACCGTATTTTGATACGCCACTGCCGAACACTTGAGCGGCTCTTGCCTCGTGCTGGAAAGCAAAAAACGAAACCCTTCAAAATACGGTTCAAACAGGGGCTCTACTTTGGTTGGCCCTAGATTGGAAAGCGTCAGCGTGCTTGCATGATTGGAAGCCTCATAGATCACGCGCAGGACGCCGTTTTTCACGACCAGCGGAATCATTCGCGTCCAAAGGCTCAAGGCACTTTTAGCGGTGTAGGCCAACTTTTTTTCAAACATTTCCTTTGTGCATTTTTCCCGGAATTGTTCCTGCACCTGTTGGAGCACGTCGGAAAAGTCCGGTTTTGTTCCCGAAAAACGATAACGCACCGAAAAGCCGGAAAAGAAATTGCTGGAAGTATCGGTTTCAAAAATTCTGCGCAAGTCCACCGGCACAAACACGCTCACCGGGCGCTTGCTTCCGCTGACCGGCATATATTCCTCATATACCGCCATCAGCAGCGCCGCCGTGAGGTATTCGCTCACCGATACCTCCAATTGATGGCACAGCGCCTTGATGCTGTCTACCGGAAACAGCAAGGTGCTGACGCCTAAGTCAAAAGACAAGCGCGGCTCTCCCCGCACACAAAACGCACGCGGCTCTTTAAAGCTTTGCTTCTGTGCTTTGGGGGTATAATTTTTCAGATATCCGTCGGACACATTTTTTCCCTGCTCAATGCCATAGGGAACTTCTCGTGTCTGAGGCGAAAACGCAGCCGCATCATACAATTGGCAATAGCGGTAGCAAATCGCTTTCAAAAAGCGCATTGCCCCTGTGCCGTCCGTCAGCACATGAAAGGTTTCCAAGCTGATGCGGTTGCGAAAATAAAGTACACGGAATAAATAGCGCCCTGTTTCGAGCGGGTCAATATACCGGCACGGCGCGTGGGTTTCCGGCGCAATCTGCACGGGAGCGTCATTTTGTTCCAAATAGCTCCAAAACAGACCATGGCGCAGCCGCACGCCAAATGCCGCAAAGGCAGGCAGCGTTTGCTCCAGCGCTTGCTGAAGATACTCGGGCACAACTTCATCCCGCATTACAGCCGTCATCCGAAAGACATTTGCGGTTCTTCTTCCGGCAATCACCGGGAATAAATTGGCCGTATTATCCAGCTTATGCCACGCTTTTTGCTGTGCCATACGCCAAAAACCTCCCTTCGTCTTTCGGCATTTTATTCAAACAAAGACAAATCAATGCTTTGTGCAATGGCAAGGCCGCCTTGCTTATTCGGGTGCAAGCCATCCGGCAGGAAAAATTCTTTTTTCATACCTGCACCGGAAGGGTCCGCCACGGCCGATTCAAAGTCTAAAATAGCATCAAAAACACCGCTATCCTCCATCCACTGGTTTAAATAACGGCGGATTCGTTCACGCATAGAAGTATAAACCGCGTTGAGCTCACGCGGCAGCATCAGTGCTCCATATACCTTTACACCGCGCTCTCGAAGCTTCTGCCCCAATTCTTTCACCGCTGCTTCGTATTCGCTGGGGATGAGCAGCTCCTCCATGGGCGTTCCGTCTTTTCCGGGCAGCCCCAAGTCGTTTGTTCCCAATCCAAAAATGACATGCGTCAAACCTTGCAGCGGAAGCACATCATAAGAAAAACGCTCGGCTCCGGCAATGCCGTAAATTCCTTTTACCGATGACGGGGAATCGTGCAGCAGGCGATTTCCGCCAATCCCCAAGTTGCACACCGCAATCTCTCCGGGATATTTTTCATACAATGCCTGCGTAAATGGCGTTACCCATGCCCCCTGCTGCATAATGGAATCGCCAAAGGTGGCCACAATCCGAGGCGCAGGCGTCTGCTCATCCTGTTCCAACACCACGGCGGAAAGCGTGGTCACTGCGTTCGTCATATCCCATGTAAGAACGGTTTTGGATAAATTGCTCAGCAGCTTTGCTTTGGGCATTTCAGGCGTGGTGGTATAGTCGCCGCGCGTACTTCTCACGGCAAAGGTTCCCACAAAATTCCCGCTGGTCGGCTTCTCCGAAGAAGGGTAGTATAGGCTGACCGCAATCGTTTGGCCGGGAGCCGCAGCAAAAGGAATCCGATCGGAAAACACGTCGCGTTCCGGTACAATTGCAAAGCTGGTATCACCGCCCACAGTGAGCGTACAAATGCTTTCGGGAATCAAATTTCCCGCTTCATCGGCCAGCGCCACGCTTGCATGTTCAATCCAAACCGGGCGCTTGGAAAAATAATTGCTGAACTTGGCATAAAGCGCTTGCCCATATAAATTATTCGGAATCAAAATGCGTACCGTTCGTCCCGCATTGCTGAACGGCTGCGCAGAGATGTCCGTGTGCGCAACCGCAAAGGTGCATACATGACGAGCCATAAGCATTCCTCCTGTTATCCTATCAAAAATCCGGTGCAAAAATGCACGAATTTTTATTTTTCTGTGCTCTGTGACATCATTATAGTACATTCTTTCCGGTACTGCAACTACGCCTCCTCTCAAACACTTTGCGCCATATTTTCATTTTATTATCATTCGCACAAAATTTCACACTGAAAATACTGTTCTTGAAAGTGCGTTTGCCTTTCAATTTCCTGTTTGGAAAAGGTAACGCCGGGCGGGGCGACGACCCATTTTTCTTCTGCATCGTCCAGCCGTTTTATAATCGCAATCACACATCCTGTAAACTCTTTCGCAGGAGCATCCACACCCATCAAGTAGGCGTCCTGCCACTCGCCATCCGGCGCCATCACACCTTCCACAAAGCCATAATTCAGCGGATAAATCAGATCTTGATATACCGGGTGGACGCTGCCCTTTGGCCTGTCCACCGTTACCGTGACTATCTTTCCTATCATGCTGTCTCCTTTGTGTCTCGCAATAAACAAGTATCCCCCGGCACAGCCGGGGGATACGAACAAAAAGCTGAGGCCGCACGCTGTTTTGCGCACGGCCTCTTTGAAAATTCTTAGTTGAGGATAGCCTTCTCGGTCTCGGGATCGAACAGGTGCAGCTTCTTGGTGTTGATAGCCACCTTGACATCGCTGCCGTTCTTTGCCGTGCTGGTCGGGTTGACGCGAGCGGTCATCTTGTAGCCCTTGTAGGTCAGGTACAGATAGATCTCGCTGCCCATCAGCTCGGACACTTCAACGTTTGCAGTGATCTGAGAATCTTTGTGACGATCCAGGAACTCCTCGTCGTCCTTGATGTCCTCAGGACGGATACCGGCTTTGATTGCCTTGCCGACATAAACATCCAGCTCGGAGTTTGCCTTGCTGGGGTCGATCAGCAGCTTGTCGCCGCCGAGGTCAACATAGTAGTTGCCGCCCTCTTTTGTCAGAGTAGCATCCAGGAAGTTCATTTGCGGGCTGCCGATGAAGCCGGCAACGAACATGTTGCAGGGATAATCGTACAGGTTTTGCGGAGTGTCAACCTGCTGCACGATACCGTCTTTCATAACCACGATGCGGTCGCCCATGGTCATAGCCTCGGTCTGGTCGTGGGTAACGTAGATGAAGGTGGTGCCCAGTTTCTGGTGCAGCTTGATGATCTCGGTGCGCATTGCGGTACGCAGCTTTGCGTCCAAGTTGGACAGAGGCTCGTCGAGCAAGAATACAGCCGGGTTACGAACCATAGCACGGCCCAAAGCAACACGCTGACGCTGACCACCGGACAAAGCCTTCGGCTTACGATCCAGCAAGTGCTCGATGTCGAGAACGCGAGCAGCCTCACGCACACGCTTGTCGATTTCGTCCTTCGGAGTTTTGCGCAGCTCCAAACCGAACGCCATGTTCTTGTACACGGTCATGTGGGGATACAGAGCGTAGTTCTGGAACACCATCGCGATGTCGCGATCCTTCGGGGGAACGTCGTTTACCAGACGGTCGCCGATGTACAGCTCACCTTTGCTGATCTCCTCCAAACCAGCGATCATACGCAGGGTGGTGGATTTACCGCAGCCGGAAGGACCGACCAAGATGATAAACTCTTTATCTTCGATTTCCAGGTTGAAATCGGTAACGGCGGTCACGTCGCCGGAGTAGATCTTATAGATGTGACGCAGGCTGATACTTGCCATTGGAAAAACCCTCCATTTAATACTTTATTGACGCCTTGACTGGCGTTTTTTGCTTTAATATAATATTAACAGGTTCTTTTCCATTTGAAAATAGTAAAATATTGATATTGAGGTGTGTTTTTTTGCTGTTTCAAAAACAAGTCCTGTGCGACGCGGCTTACCTGCTGGAAATCAGTGAGCAGGACGGTGTTACCACAACGCCGCCGGCCGATTTTTCCGTCGCGTTAATTTCCAGCGGGCGGTGCGCCGTTTTATATGAAATTCACGGCGAGGCACACGTTGCACCGCTGTGCGCCGGGGAGCTGCTGGTGTTTGCCGCGCCTGTCACCATCACACCGTCCTCCCATTGTCATATTTTGTGTGCCGGTTTAAGCGGCCTATGCGCCAAGCAAGCCGCCGCGGAGCTGTCGGAGCCTTTGCGGTCTGACGGCGGCTCCTGCCCGTTGACAGCCCAGCTGCTTGCTTCTCTTGCACAAGCTGTGCGCAGTGACGCGGGAGTAACCCGTGTTTGCGAAAGTTCGTTTCGTTTGCTGTTGTCCTTGGCACGCGCCGACGAAACCCCGGAATCTTCCGCTTTGCCGCCGCTGGTGACACAAGCCGTTTTCATTATGCGGCAAGACTTTGCGTCTTTGTACGGCATTGACGACCTCAGCGCACGGCTTGGCGTGAGCAAAAGCCATTTGGTTCGTATCTTTCACGATGCAATGGGAGTTCCTCCCGGCCAATACTTAAATCATATTCGTTTGGAAGCCGCCAAGGCGCTCTTGGCTCACCGCAATGATTCTTTAGAAATGGTTTCTCATTTATGCGGATTTTCCGGGGCAAATTATTTTTGCAAAGTCTTTAAAAAACACACAGGCATGACCCCTGCCGCCTTTCGCGCCGCCAACACCGGAAAAGAGATTTTGCCGGAAACACTGGCACTTCTGGAAGACATGATGTACACTTGACCGCTTTACCATTGGCATATTTTTTCTGCCGCTTGTGAAAACAGGCCGGAAGAAGCGCTGCTTCTTCCGGCCTGTTTTCATTTGATTCTGTTGATTTTCCAGCGTTACGGCACATAGACGTACACTTCTTTTACGCCGTTTGCCGCGCTTTCCTCGTATGTTTCATAGAATAAGTCTACCTGCATTCGGTTGCTGTGGATAAACCCGCCCGTATCGGTGGCAATCGCCCAGCCGTAGACAAATTTTCCATCGGTTGAAACAATGTAAACCTTCGTACCGTAGGGAATCAGCGTGGGGTCAACCGCAAAGGTTCCGTAGTACAGCCCCAAGCCCGACGCACCTTTCCCGCGCGGCGAATAATAGCCTGTTGCCTTCATGGTATAGACCGTTGAATATTCCGACGGCACATGCTCGCTGTTCACCGTAATTCCTTCGGGCGCCTCCAACGGGCTGACGATGTTATTGTACACTTTAGCGTATACCTGCGGGGTAGGCTCCACCGTAATTTCAGTGTTTACCACTTCGCTCTTTTCATAAACACCGTCCACATAGCGGTCACGAATGGTAACAAGCTGCTCTCCGTCCGCCCCTTCGCTGCGCAAAATATCATGCTCATAGCGTGAGGTTTCCGGGTCGCCTTCCACGACATATTCTGTTTCAAAAGGAACGGGCTCCGTTTGCGTGCGTTCTTCATAGGTGACACGATGCACGACAATCTCCTGCATTCCTTCCTGGACTAAACTATCCAAAGAAGGCTCGGTATAATCATCCCCGGAAAGCACCACGCCGGCCTTTTCCAGCGCCTGTGCCACTGTTCCGTGAGACATTTTAATGCCGCCATCTGCACCGTCGGCCTCAATTGATACATTAAAGGCACGCAGAATATTCAGCTGCACGCCACCATCGCTGCGCGCCGCCAGCACCGCGGCATCATGCTGCCCCAAAGTGCAGTCCGCAGCCTCCAGCAAAACGGCTTCATCCGAAGTTCCCGCATAAACATGCTGCACCTGCTGAGAATCTGTATCCGTTACGGTGACAATGCGAAACTTTTTGTCCATCACAAAAAATGCCGCACTCACACTGACGGCACAGCACAGCAGAGCGGCTAAACGCGGTAATCCACGCCGCAGTGCGCGCACAAGGTGTTCTTTGCGTTTTGTCATTCCACTCGCCTTTCCGTTATCAATGAAAAACCCTATGGTTTCCCGTGGCATTTGTTTCATTTCAAAAAACACTCATAGGGTTATTTTATCAAACTAACTATGGGCAAGTCAAGTTTTCCGCCTTTTCTCCCATTTTTTTCACATTTTCACGGATATCGAGCTTTTTTCTTTTTAAAAACAGCAATAGGCACAGCAGATACCCAACCGCATGCATCACCGCTAAAAGCAGCCATACCTGCATCAGCTCTATTTTCAGCAAAAGCACTCCGCACAACGCCTGGGAAATCATCCCGCCGAAGCGGAGCGCAAGGCTTTGTATACTCATTACCGTTCCGCGCTGTTCATTAGGCACCACCTGATGCAGCAGAACACCCTCAACGGTATCCTGTCCACCCATAATCAAGTAATACAGCACATAAAAAGCGGCAAACACCCACGACTTCAGCAAAAAGGCCATACACACCATAACCGCAATCATGGTAAAACGATAAACTGCGTATACCGCAACCTTACCTGCTGTGCTGTGAACACGCTCTAAAATCGCCACTGCGCCAATCCCCGACACCGCCAGCATTCCCATACTAAAAAAAGAACATATAGAAAGCATCCACGCCAGCTGTTCCAGCTGAGAAAGCGCCTGCAAGCGCGGCTGCCAGTACAGCTCAACACCCACGGTAGAAAAGCCCATAACCACCGCCGCACTCGCGATAAGAAACAGCAGCGGTGTTTGCCGAGTTAGGTGAATCGCCTGCCTCAGCTGCGTGTAAATTTGTGTTACCGACCCAAAGAACGAACCGCTTTTTTCTGTTTGTTTACGAGGAACCTCCCTCACCGCTTTGCATGCCACAAGCAGCATGATTGAAAAAATAGAAGCCGAAACCAGCAAGTGCAAAGTATAGGGGGTCGTTTCCTTCCACACTCTGGGCAGTGCCCCGCTTACCAGTGCACCAACAGCAAAACCAAGATAAGTAAAAAGCGTACTCCACATTCCCGCACGCGCAATACGCTCTTTGCCCGAGCAAGCAATCCATTCTTCGACATAAAGTGCATCTAATGTACCTGAACGGAGCGCCACGCCGATTCCGTTTATCACTGCCCCCATTGCAATGAGCGGCACCGTACCGATAAAACATGCAGCTAACCACATCAAACTGCACAGCACAGACAAAATCCATAAACGCTTCCTTCCCCACAAGTCACTCATGACACCACTGGGAACTTCCAATATTGTCGTTCCGGCAAATCCCAGCATCATCACAAAAGCGATATCAGAAAGCGAAAGGGCTCGCGCAGCAAGCATCAGCGTGCTGACGCACAGAACCACCTCATTGCCTACACCAAGCAAAAAAAGACGATCCAATATCCCATCCAACGTTTCATGTGTCCCCCTCCTTCGCATCCTTTTCGCTGCACTCAACCGGAAAGTGGAAGAAACAATATTCGTACCTGTTCACATCGCCCTTCGGCTGGGTGCGGCTTTCAAAAAAGCGCACCACCATTTGCGTGAATTCCTCCATTTCCTCTTTCGTGCAATAGCAAATGCCGCCGCTGAAATGCGGGCTTTTCTGCGCCGAAGCCTCGGGCAAAGGACTTGACTGGAACGTATGCTCCACCGCCTGCAAAAAACGCTGTGACTTTGCGGAGATTTCATGGTTCAAAAACGCCGTTCGCTCGCCCGGCGTTAAACTCATTCCTTTGGGTGTGATATGCACCGAGGCATGGGTCGCCTCATAAATTTTCGCCTCAAACCCATGGATTTTTTCGGTTCTGGCTTCTTTCACCAAAGCAATCTCCTGCAAAGCACGCAGATGGTGGCCTGCACTCGACGGTGCAATCTTCAGCGCATCGGCCACTTTTTTCGCGCTCATTCCCTGCGGGGTTCGTTCCAGCAAATCTAAAATACGCTGACGCAGAGGGTGCATGTAAACGCGCATCTCCTTTTCTGTTTCCAGCTCCACCCAAAGCGCTTGTTCGTGCTGTTCTACTTTCATTCCATCCGCCTCACCATCATAACAACTTTTGTTATGATTAAAGTATAACATAACACAAATTGTTATGTCAAGTTTTTTCGTTTGCTTCTGGCACAGGCGTTTCAACTATGATATAATAAGGAGTAATAAGCGTTTCTTCACACTTTGTTCGGATGAAGAAGGCCGCAATTTTCGGCAAAAGTGCATTTGCCTTTTTGCCCTATTCCAATTACAGGAGGAAGCCTTTTGGACGCAAAGCATATTCGCAATTTTTGTATTATTGCACATATTGACCACGGAAAATCCACCTTGGCCGACCGCATTTTGGAAAGCACCAAAGCAGTGGATGCCCGTCAGATGGAGGCCCAGCTGTTAGATGATATGGAGCTGGAGCGCGAGCGCGGCATTACCATTAAAGCGCGCGCTGTGACCATGCAGTACACCGCTAAAAACGGCGAGCAGTATGAATTTAACTTGATCGACACGCCGGGTCACGTTGACTTTGGCTATGAGGTGTCGCGCAGCCTTGCCGCCTGTGAAGGCGCTATTTTGGTGGTTGACGCCAGCCAAGGCGTTGAAGCGCAGACATTGGCCAACACTTACATGGCTTTGGAGCACGACTTGGAGCTTGTACCCATCTTGAATAAAATTGACTTGCCCAGCGCTGAACCTGACCGCATTGCCCATGAAGTAGAAGATGTGATTGGTCTGCCTTGCTTGGACGCCCCCCGCGTTTCGGCAAAAATGGGCATCGGCATCGAGGACGTGCTGGAGCGCGTTGTCAGCGATATTCCTGCGCCCAAAGGCGACGAAAGCGCACCGCTCAAGGCGCTCGTGTTTGACGCGGTGTATGACAGCTATAAGGGCGTTATTGTTTATCTGCGTGTGTTTGACGGCAGCATGAAGGTGGGCGACACCGTAAAGATGATGGCTACCGGCGCAGAGTTCCAGCTGGTAGAAGTAGGCCACATGGGTGCCACGGCTCTTGCCCCGTGCGGTGAATTGAAAGCCGGTGATGTCGGCTACTTTACCGCCTCCATCAAAACGCTGGAGCAAACCCGTGTGGGCGATACCGTCACCTTAAAAAGCCATCCCTGTGAGGAAGCCTTGCCCGGTTACCGCAAGGTGACGCCGATGGTGTTCTGCGGCATTTATCCCGCCGACGGTGCCAAATACCAAGACTTAAAAGACGCTTTGGAAAAGCTTCAGCTCAACGACGCCTCTCTGAGCTATGACCCTGAAACTTCGGTTGCACTGGGCTTTGGCTTCCGCTGCGGCTTCTTGGGGCTGCTGCACCTCGAAATTATCAGCGAGCGCTTAGAGCGTGAATTTGATTTAGACATCATCACCACAGCCCCCAGCGTAGAATACCGCATCACACTGACCGACGGCACCGTGCAGATGATTGAAAACCCGACCAACTATCCCGACCCCGCCAAAATTGCCAAGGCAGAGGAGCCGTTTGTGGATGCCCACATCTATACGCCGTCCGAGTACGTCGGCAGCTTGATGGATTTGTGCCAAAGCCGCCGCGGCGTGATGCGTGACATGAAGTATCTCGACGAAACCCGCGTGGATTTGCACTATGAATTGCCTTTGGGCGAAATCGTGTATGATTTCTTTGACGCAATCAAGTCTCGCAGCCGCGGCTACGCCAGCTATGACTACGAAATGAAAGGCTTTGTGGAATCGAAGCTGGTCAAACTGGATATTTTATTAAACGGCGATATGGTAGACGCACTTTCCATGATTGTTCATGCCGACACGGCCTATGCAAAAGGCCGCCGCTTGGCAGAGCGCTTGAAAGAAAATATTCCTCGCCAAATGTTTGAAATTCCGATTCAGGCGGCCATCGGCGGAAAGGTGATTGCGCGTGAAACCGTAAAGGCCATGCGAAAAGACGTTTTGGCCAAGTGTTACGGCGGCGATATTACCCGAAAGAAAAAGCTGCTGGAAAAGCAAAAGGAAGGCAAACGCAAAATGCGCCAGCTAGGCACCGTAAGCGTTCCGAGCGAAGCATTTACCGCTGTTCTGAAATTGGACGAATAAATTTTAAAACCCGCACAGCACTTCTCCGAAAGAAGCCCTGTGCGGGTTTTCTTTTGCACTCTTGATTGTTTAGCGACTTTCCGAACAACCGAATTTTCAACCTGCTTTTTCCAAAAACCGTGCATTTTTTGTTTTCAAAAACGCCCTAGGCGCTGCTGCAAGGTTTGTATGAAAGATTGAATTCTTTCGGGCGGCATCACTTCCCGTGATAGGCAAAACCACCGGTCTACGCCGGGAATATTGCCGCACGGTTTGCCGTAGATGACTGCCACCACACGGGGCTTTCTTCTTTTGGCGTGCCGCTCGCTGAGAATCGCAGACATTTGCTGCATCTTTTCCCAACTTCCAAACAAATATAGATACCCCACATTGTCGTTCATCCATTCCGATAAATCTAATACCGGAAGGCTTTCGCCCGTACAATCTAAAACATGACATTTCTTTTTCAAGTTATCCCTCCTTATCCTCCATTTTAAGGGAAAAGCCCTTAAAAATCAATAAGGGTTTTTCCCTTAATGCATACTGAAAAAGAGGTGATTCCAATGAAACTGCGTATTCGAGATTTACGGGAAGACCGCGATTTGTCCCAGCGGGTCATTGCCGAATATCTGCACATTCACCAAACAACCTACTCTGACTATGAATTGGAACGCTTAAACGTACCGGCAGCTGTTTTAGACAAACTGGCCGATTATTACGGCACCAGCGTGGACTATCTTTTGGGCAGAACCTCCTGCCCTGCTCCTTATCCCACCTGAGCTTTCCGAAAACAAAAAAAGGAACACGGCGCGTTTTGCTCACACGCCGTGTTCCTTTTTTCGCTTTTGCAAACGGGTTTCTTATGTCCGTTGGGTCTTGGCAGGATGCTCCCGCGTCGATACCGCCGCTTTTGCTCATGCAAAACCTCAGCCGATCTCCACGACCACTTTTTCGTTTTCACGCACCGCCGCAGCGCGCATGACAACGCGAATGGCCTTGGCGATACGGCCCTGCTTTCCAATTACACGGCCCATATCGTCCTCGGCAACATACAGATGATACACCACAATGCCTTCTTCGTTCGGCTGGTCTACCGTGACGCGCACGGCTTCCTTGTCATCCACAAGGCCGCGTGCAACAGTCAATAAAAGCTCCTGCATAAACAGCCCCTCCTGACCTTACAAAATCTCGCTCTTCTTCAGCAGAACGCGCACAGTGTCTGTGGGCTGTGCACCGTTAGCAATCCAAGCCTTTGCCTTGTCTGCATCAATCTTGATCACAGAAGGCTCTTTGGTGGGATCGTAGTAGCCGATCTCCTCGATGAAACGACCATCACGGGGAGAGCGGGAATCCGCTACAACAACACGATAGAAAGGGGCTTTTTTCGCGCCCATGCGGCGCAGTCTGATTTTAACAGCCATTGCTGGCACCTCCATAAGATAATAAAAAATTTTTGGATATATAGTGTCGGCGTTGCGCCGCGACTACCTTAAAACAAATCCGGCATACCGGGCATTTTTCCAAGGCCTTTCAGGAACTTGGGGTTCTTTTTAATCTGCTTCATCATTTTGCTCATTTGTTCAAACTGCTTGAGCAAACGGTTGACATCTTCCACCTTTGTGCCGCTTCCGGCCGCGATGCGGCGTTTGCGCTTGGGGTCAATGATTGAGGGTTTGGCACGCTCGGCGGGCGTCATGCTTTGAATAATTGCTTCAATATGCACCAGCTGCTTCGACTCGTTAATTTTATCGGCGTCTACCTTTCCGGCTGCACCGGGAATCATGGAAATTAACGCACCCACGCCGCCCATCTTTTTCAGCTGGTTCAGCTGGTCAAGCATGTCGTTCATATCAAACTTATTTTCCAGCAAGCGCTTTGCGGTTTCCTCGGCCTTTTTCTCATCGGCTGCATCCTGCGCTTTTTCAATCAGCGTCAGCACATCGCCCATGCCCAAAATGCGGCTTGCCATACGTTCGGGGTGGAACACTTCCAAGTCGTCCAGCTTTTCGCCAACACCCGCAAACTTAATGGGTTTGCCTGTTACAGAGCGAACGCTCAGCGCACTGCCGCCGCGCGTATCGCCGTCCAGCTTTGTCAAAATGACGCCGTCGATACCGGTATTCTCGCTGAATGCCTTTGCCACGTTGACCGCGTCTTGACCGGCCATCGCGTCAATAACGAGGAGCGTTTCGTCCACTTCTACGGTTTGCTTGATGCGCGCCAACTCCTGCATCAGCGCTTCATCCACATGCAAACGGCCCGCAGTGTCCAAAATCATAATGTCGTTGCCGTGGTCACGCGCATGGCGGTATGCCTGACGCGCGATTTCCTCGGGCTTTTCGCCATCCAAGCGGAACACGGGAACACCCGCTTGCTGGCCGACAACACACAGCTGATCGACAGCAGCCGGACGGTAAATGTCACACGCCACCAAAAGCGGTCGATGACCCTCTTTCAAAAAGCGCTTGCCCAGCTTTGCGCAGTGCGTCGTTTTACCGGCACCCTGCAAACCGCACATCATAATCACCGTGGGCGGCTTCGACTTAATGCGGATGCGTGCGGCTTCCTCGCCGCCCATCAGCTCGGTCAACTCATCATTGACAATTTTAATCACCTGCTGGGCAGGGGTGAGGCTTTCCATTACCTCTTGGCCCAAGGCGCGTTCGGTCACGCCTGCGATAAAATCTTTCGCCACTTTATAGTTGACGTCTGCCTCCAGCAAAGCCATGCGCACCTCGCGCATTGCGGTTTTAATATCCTGCTCGGACAGCTTGCCCTTTCCGCGCAGCTTTTTAAAGACAGCGGAAAGCTTTTCGCTTAACGATTCAAATGCCACCGGCGTTCCCTCCTTCGGCGGGGAATTCTCCCCCGTTTAGATTTCTTCCAATTTTTCCACCAGCGCCAGCAATTCATCGGCATTTTGATTGATTTCAAAATCACTGCCGCAGCGCTCGCGGTTTAAAAAGCGAATATTCTTCGCCAGCGCGTGCATTTGCTCCAGCGAATCCTGCAAAGCGCGGTAACGCTTTGCAAACCCCACCTTTTCCTCCAGCGTTATCAGGGTCGCTTCGCCTCTTTTAATCGCGTCGCGCACGCCTTGCCGGGTGATGCCGAAGTTCTCTGCAATTTCGGCCAGCGAAAGGTCTTCATTATAATATTGATACATTACATCGCGCTGTTTTTCGGTGAGGACTTCGCCGTAAAAATCCAGCAAGTAAGAAATTTCCAGATTTTTCGACATGCTTTCTCCCTCCCGGCATCGCGCAGACAAATGTAAAGCTTTATCCTTTACACAGCGCTATTTATTATAACGCGCCCTTAGTGTAAAGTCAAGTACTTTACGCCGTACTTGTACAAAAGTTTTTGTTTTTTTCCCGCAAGGCAAGCACCTCTTGCGTTCATAGCCAGATACGTTATAATAGTATTATAAGAAGTGATACGAAGGGACGCGGTTATTTTGGACATTAAAGCAAGCTATTATGAAACGCTTTATCAACGAAGCGTTGTTCAGCTTTCGGGATACAGCGCAAAATACGCCCTTCCGCAAAGCCTCTATGCTTACCTTGCATTCGGCGGTCCCACCGCTTCCATGAAAGATGCTTTGGCGGAGGGAATGCTGGCGATTGCCACGGAAAAAGGATTGTTGCAGCCGGGTCAGCCGGTGGTGGAAACTTCCAGCGGCAGCTTTGCCGTTGCCTTGGCCATTGCCTGCGCACACAGCCGCCATCCTTTAATTTTATGTATGCCCTCCAGCGTACCGGAAGCGCGGCAAAAGCTTTTTATCAAGCTGGGGGCAAAAATCGCACTCACCAACCAGATTTATGGGCGAATGGGGCTGAAAAAGCGTGCGCGGGAAGCCGTGGAAAAAACAGGCGGCTATTATTTGGATTATTTTGATAACGACCTTAACGCCGAATTTCATCGCCGTGTCACAGGGCCGAATATCGCCCGTGCAACAGAAGGCGCCTTAGACGCAATCGTCGTGGGGGTTGGCTCCGGCGGCACCATTACCGGGGTAGGAGAATTTATGAAAGCATGGTATCCCGATGTGCGGATGATTGCCGTAGAGCCTTATGAAAGCCAGGTGCTGGCCGGTGGGGAGCCAGGCGCTCACAGTATTCCCGGATTGGGGCCGGGTTTTGTGCCGGAAAATTACAATCCGTATATTGTTGATGCAATTATACCGGTTACGAGTCAAGATGCGGCGGAAACAGCACAAGAAGTATTGAAAAGCGACGCCATCCCCGCTTCTCCCTCGGCGGGAGCAGTTTTGGATGCCGCCCACCGATATATGAAAGAAAATAAAGACATGCGCCGCGTGCTGTGTATTTTTTCCGGCAAAGAAACATACGAATAACAACATGAAACGGGTAGGAGCTTTTACTCCTACCCGTTTGAGACTGTCTAAAAACTGCCGCCTGATTCAAAAAGAAGTCAGGCTGCAAGGGGAAAAAGGCTTGGAAAAGGGGGCTGAGCCCTCTTTTCCATTTGTGATAGGGATTCAGTTTGTCAAAAAGCGAAGCTTTTTCGACAAACTGAAACGGGTAGGAGCTTTTACTCCTACCCGTTTTTCATTGACTTTTAAAAACTTAACCCACACTGATATGCGCCTGCGGCGACACGCTGCGGTGCATATTGCGGTCGGTCGGATGGGCCGCCAAGCTGATTGCCATAGACACCGGGCCGACGCGGCCAATCAGCATGGTGACAATGGTGACAATTTGCGCAAAAGCATTCATATCGGCGGTCGCACCTACTGTTAAACCAACGGTTGCAAACGCAGACACGGCTTCAAACAGCGCATTCAACTCGGATACTTTATCGCTTGTTCCGTAAAAAATAGATAAGGTAGATACTACCACCACGCCCAAGCTCAGCGTCATAATCGTAAGGGAGCGGTACACGGTTTTATAGTCAATTCGGCGCGAAAAAACGGTTACTTCTTCGCGTCCTCGTGCTACGCTGGCTACCGCTACCATAATGACGCTGATCGTCGTTACTTTGATACCGCCGCCGGTACCGCCGGGTGCCGCACCAATGAACATCAACAAGATAATCAATGTTTTTGCAATCGGCCCCATTAAATTCATATCAAAGGAATCAAATCCGGCAGTACGCGCGGTTACTGAAGCAAACATGGCATTACTGATACGATGATACCACGGCATTTTCCCCAGTGTTTCCGGGTTGTTCCATTCCAAAACCGCCACACCGATGGTGCCAATTACCAGCAAAATCACCGTCATTAACAGCACCAGCTTCGTATGTGTGCGCAAATGCTTTTTTTCACGGTAGGCTGCAAGGTCATTCCACACTACAAAGCCAAGACCGCCGCTGATGATTAACAAGCTGACAACTGCCAAAACATAAGGGTTTTGTGCATACAAGCGCAGACTGGCCCCCGGAACCAAACGACCCAAAATATCAAACCCGGCATTGCAAAAGGCGGAAATAGAAGTAAACACCGCAATAAAAATACCTTCCGCCCCGAATTGAGGAATAAATACAAAGCTAAGCAAAACAGCGCCCACGGCTTCAAACACAAACGCGAACATCATAACAAATTTCAACAAGCTTTTGGCTTGTCCCGGGTCGGACAGGTTGATGCTTTCACTGGCTAAACGCAGGCTTTTGAACCCCAAACGGCGGCCAATGGCCACATTGAAAAAAGTGGTTAACGTAACGAGTCCCAAGCCGCCGATTTGGATGAGGAGCAAAATGACCCATTGCCCAAACACTGAAAACTGTGTATAGGTATCATAAACCACTAAGCCCGTCACACAGGTTGCACTTGTGGCCGTAAACAGGGCATGAAGTAGCGGAGTGCCTGTACCATCGCGAGAAGAAATGGGCAGCATCAGCAAAAGAGCACCGATTAAAATGACCGCCGCAAAGCTGCACACAATAATGCGTGTTACCGACTGTTTTTTAAAATTGAAATTTTGTTTCAAAAAAGAAAGGATTCGCAGACTCCTCACCATCCGGCACCTCTTATCCCGTTGTTATCCGTTTGCTTACAAGCAACTGTTTTGCAAATTAGGCAAAGCACTTACCATGTATTGATACCTGTGCAATATCATACACCATTCAACACAGAAAAGCAAGCCATGAATAGAGAAAAGCTCCCTTTGGCGCAGCCGAAGGGAGCTTTTTGCTATAAATGTTCAGAAAATTCTTCCAGTCAAAAGAACATTAGTACTTTCCGCTGTAATCGGAAAAGTCAACGCTGGAAGCTGTTGCAGAAGAACCGCTGGAAGGCGCCGCAGAAGGTTTAAAGTCAAACTTCTGCTCTGCGTCACGCGACAGCTCGAATTTCTCCAAAAGCGACTCCATGATACGAGCCTGACCGCTCAGCTCCTCGCTGGCTGCTGCGCTTGCCTCTGTTGCAGAACTGCTCATCTGAACGACAGAGGAAATCTGAGAAACGCCTTCGGAAATCTGAGAAATCGACTTTGCCTGCTCCTTGGAAGCCTGCGCAATCTTTTCAATCATGCCCAAGATCTCCTCGGATTCTTTCGCCACTTTGTCAAATGCAACGTCGGTGCTTGCAGCAAGCGATTCACCATGTTTTACATGCATCAAAGAATTTTCAATGAGCTGTGTAGTATTCTGAGCTGCCTCAGCCGATTTTTGTGCCAAATTACGCACCTCATCGGCAACCACAGCAAAGCCCTTACCGGCGCTGCCGGCACGCGCAGCCTCGACGGCGGCGTTCAAAGCCAAAATATTGGTCTGGAAGGCGATATCGTCAATCACCTTGATAATTTTCTGGATATTTTCTGCTGCAACGGCAATATCTTTAATTGCCTTGAGCATCTGCTTCATCTCATGCTGGCTGGTAGCAACAACCTCGCCGGCCTCTTTGCCCAAAGCATCCGCCTTTTGCAGATACTCCGCGGTATTGGAAATATGGTTGGACACTTCTGCAATCGTAGCGGAAAGCTCCTCTACACTGCTTGCCTGCTCGGTAGCGCCCTGCGCCAAAGTTTGAGAACCGCTGGCAACCTGTTCCGAACCGACAGTGACCTGCTTAGAAATAGTGCCGAGTTCAACCAGTGTATCGTTCATCTTGCTCTGGAAGCCGGAAATCGAGCGCTCGATATTCACAAAATCACCCAAGAAGGTAATGCTCGAACGGTAAGTAAAGTCACCTTGAGAGAAGCTGCTCATGCCCTTATCAATCTCATTGACATAGCGTGCCAACTCTTGGAAGGAGAAGTTCATGCGTTCAGCCAACTCGCCAAACTCGTTGTTTGCCTCGTAATCCACTTTTGCTTTCAAGTTGCCTTTGGAGAGCTCCAAAACCGCATCCTTGATGTGGGCAACAACACCGGTAATCGTTTTTGTAGTGCTGAAAGCGAAGTACAAGCTGATGCACAGCACAACAATGAATACCGCACACAAAACAGTGACAAACAGGTTCAGCATTCCCGTGGTGAGCGCCTGCTGCTCTTGTTTTTCAGCCGTAATGGTCTGGTCAATCTGCTTGGAAATATCCACCAGATTGCTCAAAGCCGGCGAACATTCCGTCAAAACAATGTCTGTGGCTTCGTCCTTGTTTCCGCTTTTCAGCTCGGAAATGGCGTGATTGGCAATCGAAAACCAGTTGTCAAAAGCATCTTCATAAGTTTGTGCCAAACCATCTTCTTCGCCGTGGGCCTCTTTGAACAGCGCCACCTCAGATTGGATATTAGCGATGCTGGTGTTGATCTTTTCTTCAAACTCATCGTACTGCGAGCTGTTGGGCAAAAGCAGCATCTCGCGCAGGTTGCGGGCCGCTGTATTTACCTCAATGCGGCACGTTTTAACAGCCAAATCCGCATTCATGGTTCTCTCTACCAAATACTTCGTGTTGCTGCGGGTTACCATCAAGCCAACAACACCAACCAACGCAGTCAGGCCGCAAAGAACGATAACAACCGAAAAAACCGTAAGCAAATAACTTTTTAACTTTACCCGTTTAAACAACTCGAACACTCCTTACTTCAAAATCGCACCAAAGAAACACGATAGAACGTACCCGGTACCGCCCGCCCGAATCAACCAAATATATAGGGCAAGCTTCCAAACAACTTTTGCAAAAAACGAGCTGCGCTGACGCGGCACCTGTTCTTCCCGCATTGCAAAATAGTTTGATTCCCCGGACTGAGCAACAGCAAAAAACACATAAAAAGGCCGCCGTTCGCCTGATTGGAACGATGATTTGTGCATTTTACACTAGCACCAGATAATTATGCATAAAAAAACAAGCGTACATGAACCTGTCATTGCTTGCACGTTGCCATTATATCGCATTTTGCAAGAAAAGACAAGAAAAAGAATCCTGTTTCTTCATATTGATTCAAAAATTTACATTTCATTTTTACATTTTGATGTTAACACTGGTTAATCTTCTATGGCACTGCTTGCGCACTCATCCAAAAAGCTGTACGTTTTGCCATCTTTCTGCCAGCCGGGCAACATATTTAAATTAACATGATGCAAACTTTGGAAAATATTGTAATCCGCCTGTGGGTTCACACTGCAAAGATGGCGCACAAGCTGTTTTGTGGCTGCACGCGCACCCGCATGTTCCTCTCCCCGCTCGGTAAAGCGGCAGGCACACTGCAAAAATTCCAATCCGTTATAGCGTTTCCACGCCAAAATGTCGTCCTCACGCACATAGTAAAGAGGCCGAAGCAGCTCCATGCCCTCATAATTCTGGCTTTTCAGCTTGGGCAGCATTGTTTTCAGCTCTGCGCCCCACATCATGCTCATGAGCGCTGTTTCGACGACATCGTTAAAATGATGGCCCAGCGCAATTTTATTGCAGCCGAGCGCCTGCGCATTTTTGTACAGGTGGCCGCGGCGCATCCGCGCACAAAGATAGCACGGCGATTTTTCAACATGATAAACGCTGTCAAAAATATCCGTCTCAAAAATGGTGAGCGGAATCCCCAAAAGCGCAGCATTTTTTTCAATCAGGGCGCGGTTTTCGGGCCGATAGCCGGGATCCATGCACAAAAAACGCACTTCAAAAGGCACTTCGGAATAGCGCTGCAAATTCTGCATACATTTTGCCAACAGGAAACTGTCTTTCCCGCCGGAAATGCACACCGCAATGACATCGCCTTCCTCAATCAGGCGATAATCTTTACAAGCGCCGATAAACCGGTTCCAAATAGTTTTTTTATACTTTTTAATAATGCTTCGCTCAACGGCAATCTGCTTTGTCAGCTCACTCATGCGCGGATGTCCAGCGTTTCCAGCACGCCGCCCTCCAAATCCTTCACCGTAAAGACGCCGTCCTCATACACCATATAGCTGTGGATGCCGTCCCCTTTCGGAATGGACATGCTGCCGGGATTGCAGAAATAATAATTTCCTCGGTTAACTGCACAATGCAGATGGGTATGGCCGTGAATAAGCACGTCGCCCTGGTGCAGCATGGGCAGATTTTCCTCATTAAAATGGTGTCCGTGCGTTAAAAACACCATATGGCCGTCCAGCCAAAGCACGGCATACTCAGCCATAACGGGAAATTGCAGCACCATTTGATCGACTTCGGCTTCACAATTGCCGCGCACTGCCAAAATTTCCTCTTTCATGGCGTTTAAAATTTCAATGACACGCTTGGGCGCATAATCGCGCGGCAGATCGTTACGCGGGCCGTGGTACAAAAGGTCCCCCAGCAAAATCAGTTTTTCCGCTTTTTCCTTTTCGTACAATTCCTTTAATTTTTCCGTATAGTAAGCACTGCCGTGCAAATCACTTGCAAATAAAAGCTTCATATTTCCAGTCCCTTCTATGCTGATTTTCTGTTTGGTATTTTACTATGTTTGGTATTTTACTAGACAAAGGGTACTGTCGTCAATCACCAATTGAAACGAAATACACATTGACAAGCGCTTCTTTTTTCGCTATAATTTCGCCATATTATATTATTGAGAGGAGTGTAAGAAAAATTATGGAGGATACAGACAGTAATAACGGCGAATTTCCTCCCTTATTTCATACCGTCTGTCAAGGATGGCATAGTCTGCGCTTGCTGGAATAGCGTCGGGCTGTGTCTTTTTGCGTTTTTGGGGCATTTTAATCCACAGGGGGCTTTTGGCCCGCCGCCTCAATCACCATGCAAAACGGGTTCCGGTTATGATATCAAGGAGGTTTTATTTTGGAAGATTCCATGATTTTTATGATATTAGTACAAGTGATTCTCATCGCTTTGAATGCGGTATTTGCCAGCGCAGAAATTGCAGTGATCTCGATGAATGACGCAAAGCTTGCAAAAATGGCGGCTGAAGGCGACCGCCGCGCTGTTCGTCTGGCGCGTTTGACCAGCCAGCCGGCACGCTTTTTGGCTACCATTCAAGTGGCAATTACGCTTTCCGGCTTTTTGGGCAGTGCTTTTGCCGCCGATAACTTTTCCGACGGACTGGTGGAATGGCTGATGGGATTTGGCCTTCCTATTCCCGCCAAAACGCTGGACACTATCGCCGTTGTGGTGATTACGTTCATTCTTTCTTACTTCACTCTAATTTTTGGTGAATTGGTTCCCAAACGAGTTGCCATGCGCAAGGCAGAGACGCTGGCTTTGGGCATTTCCGGCATCATCAGCACCATTGCCAAGCTGTTTGCCCCCTTGGTTTGGTTTTTGACGGCTTCCACCAATTTTGTTTTGCGTTTGCTGGGTATTGACCCCGACGCAGAGGAAGAAGAAGTCAGCGAAGAAGAAATTCGCATGATGGTAGATGTGGGCAGTGAAAAAGGCACCATCGACCACGAGGAAAAAACGCTGATTCAAAACGTATTTGAGTTTGACGATTTGACGGCTGCGGAAATTGCCACCCACCGAACGGATACCGCTATTCTTTGGATGGATGAAAGCATGGAGGAGTGGAAAGATACCATTTATAACACACGCCACAAGCTTTATCCTGTGTGCGGTGAATCGGCCGATGACGTTCTGGGCATTCTCAATGCAAAGGACTATTTCCGGTTAGACGACCAAAGCCGTGAAAACCTGATGAAAAAAGCAGTGAAGCCCGCTTATTTTGTGCCGGAGAGCGTGAAGGCGGACGTGCTGTTCCGCAACATGAAGCAAGGCCACCACCATATGGCGGTGGTGCTGGATGAGTATGGCGGAATGACGGGTATCGTCACCATGAATGACCTTGTCCAGCAGCTGGTGGGCGACTTTGAGGACGATGCCGACCATACCCAAGCCCCGGATGTTGAGCAGATTGCCCCGGGACGCTGGCACATTCGCGGATGTGCGGCTTTAGACGAAGTAGAGCAGGCTGTGGGCGTTTCCCTTCCCTGCGATGAACACGATACTTTTAACGGCCTAGTGTTTGATGCGCTGGGAACCGTTCCGCGTGACGGCAGCAGCGTTGAGGTCACGATTGGCTCGCTGAAAATTCATGTATTGGATATCCGTGAGCATCAAGTGCAAATGGCACTCGTCGAGCGGGTTCAAAGCGACCAGCCCCAATCACCCGAAACAAAAAATGATACCAATTAAACGGCTTTTACCAGTCATGGCCACCCCTCTTAGGGGTGGCCATGACGAGCGGCCTATAAGGCCGTAAAGCATAAACGCCCTTCTGCAACCGCAGAAGGGCGTTTATGCTTGTCGAAAAAGCTTTGCTTTTTCACAAACTGAACCTTATCTAAAATGGAAAAGAGGGCTCAGCCCCCTTTTTCAAGCCTTTTTCCCCTTGCAGCCTGGGTTCTTTCTGAATCAGGCGGCAGTTTTTCGACAGCCTCAGTTGTAAGAGAGCAAGCGTGTTTTTTATACTTCGCTTTTCGTAATCTCGTAGGTATACGCTGCGAGATCTGCCGAAAGCTTTGCCCAGTGCTCGCCGTTTGTCCATTGCAGCGTGAGCAGGTTTTTGTCGCCGCCAATTTCCAACGTAGAATTAAACCCAAAGGCCGGATGAGAGGAACGCAGGCGGAGCAATTCCAGCTGCTTTTGCACGGTGGAATCATTCAAGCCGCTTTCCACCTGTTCCATGGAAAGGTTTGTGCGGTTGATTTCTTTATGGCCGCCGGGGCCTGCACGGCGCACGGCCTCATGGTCGTTTTTGCCGCAGAACAAATCAAGATACCACACCTGCGGCTTTCCGGGCATGAAGAGCTGAATGGCGCGTGCCAGCAGCATTTTCTCCGGGCTTTCGCCGAGTGCGCTGTAATAAGTGGCATTGACCTGATAGTACATATTTTTCGCGCCGTGGAGGTCTTTGACGTAACCGCCGCGCGACACAACGGTATCAATCAGCGTCTGGATGCGCTCGTCGGGAATCAGGCCCTTCAAGTCCAGCAGAGGAATACCGTCGTGGCAGCCCAGCATATTGACCACGCGAATCTTTTTGTCACAGATTTCCTGTGCCCACTCGCGCAGGTAGTGTCCGTCCTGCGACTCCAGCGCGTCGATGAGCAAGCCGGGCAGGAAGAAGTCATACGTCATATAGCCCTGCTGCGCCACTTTTTCGTGGATTTTCTCGCCGTAGCTGGCGTGGATTTCCGGCAAAAGCTGCAAATCATATTTCTTAGCCAGTGCGCAAACACGCTCCAGCAAGTCCCATGTGCCCGGCTCGTTGAGGAAATTCTTTTCGCCCGGCTCTTTCGGCGCATAAGCAAACGCATCCAAACGCACAATGCTGGCGCCGTAATCCGCCAAAGTTTTCAAAGTGTCGTCGTAGAAATCCCAAACCAGCTGAGAACGGATATTCAAATCCATTTGGCCGAGATATTCGCGATGGCCTTCCAGCCAGTCACACACGGCCTCGCGGCAGTTTTCCCAGCCGCTCCAGTCCAGCTCGGCAGGAGCTTTGCCCTCGTCCAAACCGGCGCTGACCATCGCATATAAACGCTCGGCGGTGGTGTACTGGATATTCGCCGCCTGCATCAGCTCCTGCACGGTCGGCTTGCGGTAAGACACTTTTTGATAGAATGTGTTCCAATAGGGCACATCCGTTCCATCCGGCATACGAACCATCAAAATGGGCAAGCCCGGCTTGCGGAAGAACATTTTGCTGAGGTACTTTTCGTCGGGCTGAATGTAGCCGCCCTCTGTCATAGTGCCGCAATCTTTCCAAAATTCATTCCAATTGATGAAAAAGTCTTTGTAGCGCGAGTTAGCACCATTTTTCAGCAAATCTTGAAACTGCGGGCTGAGCACCGAAGCATGATTCAAGATGAAATCGAGCTTTAAGTCAATGCCCAAAGCTTCCAAAGCCGTCAAATCTTCGCGCTTGGCATATTCATCACTCAGCTGATAATCGACCACAGAAAAACCACGGTCAAGGTCGGTGTTGAACACGCTGGGCAAAATATAGAAAGAACCGAACACGTCCTTCATCTCAGGACGCTTCAAAAACTCTACCACATGGCACAGCTTGCTGCCGATGCTGTCGGGGTAAGCATTGAGCATGGGCTTTGCGTTTGCCTGTTTCATTCTTTCCCCTCCTTATGCATTGGCCATCAGCTGGCGGTACTGGGCATAGCTCAAAAGCTCGCCGCTTTTTGCCACAATGATTTCCGCTTTGTGAGCTTGGCTTTCCAGCTGGCGCTGCTCCAGCTCCAATACCATTGTGGTGAAGGGGCTGTCCACGGCGCCGTCACGGTTGCGGCTGCGGCGGTGCTCCAGCGTTTCCTGCGGAGTGCTGTTGAGCAGAACAGGAATATCCACACCGCTGAAGCCATTGCTGTTGCCGTGTGTCCACTCGATCAGCAATACATTCTTTTCGGAAAAATCAACGAGGTCATACCACAAATCCAGCGGGGTACGGCCCATGCGCTTCAAATAAATTTCTTTTGCGCCGTTCTTAAACTGGCTGATGATAGCGCTCAGCTCCTCAAAATTCTGCTCACGGTCGGTGCCAAGATAGCCGTTCAGCGCCTTTTTGCCCTCTTTTTGGTAAACGGCCAGCCAAGGATGTTCGGCGCAGAGCGCGGGGGAAGCGTCCACGTCCTGCTCTTGCAGTGTGCGAAGCGTCGCTTTCACTTCTTCGTTATATACGCCGCCCGCCACAAGGCCGCGCACGCCGCCGCAGCGGAACACGCGCAGACGCTCGGCATCGTTTTGTGCGGGGATACGGTGGGGATAGTTGTCACCGCTGAGCACATAGCTGCCCACCCCGGCTTGTTGCAGATACTCGCCCAAAAGGCTGGCGATTTCGCTTTTGCCCACGCCGCTGCCGCCGCAGACACATACAACTGCACGCTGATGCGGATGGTTTTCCATCACTGCTTTCAGCTTTTCGACCAATACGGGAAATACCGCCGCGGCTTTTTGCTTATGGCTGTCGCCAATTTCAATTTTATCGCCGGGCATATCGCCGTGCATCATAGTTGCGTTGTCTACCTCCGGTGCAGTCCAATCAGAAAGTCCAGATAAAATCGTCAGCACATTACTTGTCATTTCGACACCTCTCCTTATTGTTGCAAATCGGCGGCGCAAACCGTTTTTTGCGCGGCGTGTTTGCACAGTACTACATTTTTATTATACTATGTGACACATCAATTTTCCAGTCACTTTCAAAAATCAGAAAAAGCTTGGTGGTTTTCACAAAGAAAGAAAAGCCGCAGGCAAATAATCGTTAAAAAATACACAAAATCCTTTTCTCTGTGCAGCAATGTTTCCGCCGGCTGGTGCACAGCCCCGCTTATATACGCTGCAATGCCCGTGAAACACTCCAGTAAAAACGGTCTTTTCCAACCTTCTGCGTAATCCCGCTGCGCTGCATCATCTCGTTCACACTTTGTGATACGCCGCACACACCGACAATGATCTGTTTTTCCTGTAAGCGCTCCACCAGCTGTAAAAAGGCTTGCGCACCGGAAATGTCCATATAGGAAGTGCCGCGCATCGAAAACAGCACTGCCGGGGCTCCCTGCACCATATCGTAGATGGCGGCAATCTGCTCCGTATTGGCAAAAATGACCGAGCCCGTCACATACACCACCTGTGCCGAACGATATTCTTCTTCAATTTCGTCGGGTTTATCCAAGCGTTCGGGGTTCACACGTTCATAATTGATTTCCAGTTGAGACAAGCGCACTACCAAAAGGATAAGCGCCACAATCACGCCCGCCAAAATGGCAATGGTTCAGTCGAACAAAACAGCAGCGGCCATCGTTGCGCCAAATTTTAAGATGGCGTCTTTAAAGCGGTGGCTGAATAGATAGCGAATGGTTTTCCATTCGTTCATGCGCCAAGCCGTTACCATCAAAACGCCCGCCAAAGCGCTCAAAGGAATTTGCGCCATAGCAGGAGTAAGCAGCAGCATCGACACCAGCAAAACCACCGCATGAACCATGCCGGTCAGGCGCGTCTGCGCCCCGGACTTCATGGCGACGCTGGTACGCGCAATGGCGGCTGTGGCCGGAATACCGCCAAAAAACGGCGAAAGCAAGTTGCCTACGCCTTGCGCAATCAATTCGCGGTCACTGTTCAAAGGAACACCCGTCATGCGCGCTGCACTGGCTCCGCACAGAAGGCTTTTAATCATACACAGCGCCGCAATGCTGATCGCCGGCGGCAAAAGCGCCTGAATTTTTTGAAAGTTCATCCCCTCCAAAGTGAATCGCTCCGGCAGCAGCAGCGTTGTCGGAATTTCGCCTACACGCACAGCATTCGGAAACGCGAATACTGCCAGCAGAGCGGCCAAAATAATGCCAACTAAAGACGAAGGAACCACGCTGTTCCAACGCTTGGGATACACCACCATCATCAGCACTACGAACAAGCCCAGTGTCACCGCGCCCAAGTTGATTTGGAAAATGCCATTGGTCAGCCAATGCAGCAATTTTTCCACTGCGGTGCTGCCCTGCGAGGTGGTGCCAAAAAAGTTATCGACCTGCCCCAGCGCAATCACGACAGCGATACCGGAGGTAAAACCTGTAATGACCGGCATAGGCAAATAAGCCGTCACGCGGCCCAAGTGGAAAATTCCGGCCAAAACCAGCAAAACTCCGGCCAAAACGGTGGCCGCAAACACACCGGACATTCCATACTGCGCCACAATCGACATTAAAATAGCCGCCATTGCACCGGTTGGGCCGGAAATTTGGTAGAAAGCACCGCCAAGCAAGCTGATGACAAAGCCGCAAATCACTGCCGTCAGCAAACCCGATGCAGCGCTTGCCCCGCTGCCCACGCCAAAGGCCAGCGCCAGCGGCAGTGCTACCGCCGCCACCGTTACACCGGCCATTAGGTCTTTTGCGAATTTTGCCGCGTTATAACCGGCAAATTCTGATCGTAGCTCCTTCCAATAACTTTTCACATCAATACACCCTTTTTTTCGTATGACTGCCATCCGTTGGCATATCACTTCTTTCCTTTATCATATCACGAGGATGCTGTTTTTCAAACTGTTTTTCCGACAAAAAAAGCTGTGCAGCGGTTTTGAACTGCTGTACAGCTTTGCATTGCTTTTTTATACTGCCTTATTTTAAACCGTACCCATTCCTACGGGCATCATCAGCACCTTACCTGTGCCGCGATATACGTTGACCAGCCCTTCGCCCGAGGCGGCAGAACCGAGCAAACTCTTGCCCGAGCGCTCCACTGTAAACGCCAGCCCGGCGCTCCACGCCACGGCATAGTTGCCGTCAATTTTCAGCACATCGTTTTCCAGCGTTACCTCAATCAATTCCTCTCTGGGGCAATCGGCCTCGATGCAAAATACACCGGCGCCGTTCAAGCTCAAATTGAACAGACCTTCGCCGCCGGCCACCGCCGAGGAAAAGCTGGAGCGCATGACCGCTTTGTGCTTTAAACGGGAGTCACACGCCAAAAACAGGCCGTCATCCAAAACCACTGCGCCGCCCCATTCGGCTGCATCCATTAAAATCAAGTGCTTATAAGTCGGCTCCAGCATCATCATTCCGCTGCCGGTATACTCCGGCTTAATGGTGCTTTCTCCGCTGGCCTTTCCGCGCATCGCTTTGCCCAGCAAATCTCCCACGCCTTTAATGCCGGTGGTGGCGTTCACATCACCCACCGTCCACTGCATTGCCCCGGCCTGCACGGTCACTTGGGCTTTGCTGAGGTCGCACAGCACCTGACGTTTTTTCACGTTCATTTCAGCACAGTAATACGCAGCCATAGCCGAACCGGGCTGAATACTCAAATCTTTTTGATGTTCAATCACAGTAAAGGGGCCCATTTGCTGCACGATTTTCACATTGGGGTTGTTGGTCAAATTTGCAATTTGATACATAGGTAGTTCTCCTTTTCAAAAATTTGGGCAGTAAAAGCTCATTATTATTTTTATCAAAAACCGTGTATGTGCTGATTTCATTATACCACTGCTTTTCAAAAAAGGAATGTCTATTTGCAAAAACTTTTTTTAAAGGAATATTTTTTGTTTCCGGTGTAATTGCTGCTGCAATGGTTTCCCCATCCTGTACGGCAGCTTTCTGAACACCGAGCTTGTTCTCGTTCTCATCCAGCAAAACAACATAAATTTTGTCGTAACCGTCCGGCAAAGCCGCTTTTAACTGTACACTTTGGCCGTCGGTGGTCGCTGCTTGCGCAGAAAAAGTTTGCTCCCCTTTTAAAAATACTTTCCACCCATCTTCCTGCGGGGCTACTTCACCAAATTCCGACGCATGGAAGCTATATGCAATTTGATTGCAGTCGAGATACATTGCCGGACGCAGTCCACCCCCGGCATAAGCGGTGGGATAGCCGTCAGGGTCGATGCTGCCGTCATAGTAGACATTTGCAGCGTCGTTGCCATCATAACCGGGTGTTCTCAGCCACCACCAATCTTCGGTTTGCGTGCCGTCCTGCGCGGCGCGGCTTGCATTGCCGGTAAAGCCCAGCGCTTGCATTTCGGCTTCTTGTGCGGAAAGCAAAAACAGCTTATCTTGTGTCACTTGTCCCTCTGTGTCCACTTGAGAAACTGCAATTGCATTTTGCTCTTCCGGGCTAAACTGGGTTCCCAAAAGCGTTTGCTCTCCGCCCGCATTGTTTTCACCATTTAAAAAGGCTCTTAGGTCGCTGTCCTGCCAGGAGGCGCCTTCAGGGCTTCCATCAAATGCCACGTCTGTTTTGAGCATCTGCTCCGAAAGCAAAAATAATTTTTCTCCCGTTTGCAGAACGCGCCATGGAACGCCTCCAAAATAAAGCCTGTCCCCTGTCCACATGGAGGCGCCCGCCGCTTGTGCAGGCGCTTGAACGGCGATTTGTTCCGGCCAGCCCTGCCTTACCTGCGCGCCTTCCTGCGCATAAACTGCGGCACCGGCAACGAGTAAAAATGCGGCAATGGGGGCAATCGCCTTATGCCATCGAAACTTGTTGTGCAAAATATTCACTTCTCCTTTCTTGGTTCACAGCAGACGGAAAGCAAATGTTGGCTGCGCCTGTGTGATTCGTGCTGTGTTTGCGAAAAAAAACAGTTAAAAGCTTTTAACAAAATAAAACTAATGCTGACATCAGCCGTTTGTTTTGCACTTTTTTGCATATTACCGGTTGAAAAAGCGCTTTTCGGGCAAAAAAGGTCAAAAAAATAAAGGCATACCTAAAAAGCGAATGTTTTGCTGATCACTCAGTCGGCAAACATTGCATTGCAAAAGGTGCACATGAACTGAAAAAGCTCCTTGTACCCTCGTCGCTCTGAGATTTGCACACAAAACTCCGCTTTATCTTTTTAGGTATGCCTAAATGAAGAGAAACAATATTCCCTAAAAGGGTTTCTTTTCTTACATCAGCTTACGATACAAAGCGGCAATTTCTTCCACAGAAGTATCTTTCGGGTTGCCGGGACGGCAAGCATCCGCGTAAGCAGACTCGGAGAGGAACTGCACGTCCTCCTCCTTGACGATTTCTTTGAGGTCGGCGGGAATGCCTACGTCCGCAGAAAGCTTTTTCACCGCCTCGCAAGCTGCTTTGCGGTACTCGTCCTGCGTCATGGAATCAACACCCTCAACGCCCATCGCGCGGGCGATTTCGCGGTATTTCTCACCGGTGCACTCTGCGTTGTACTCCATCACAGTGGGCAGCAAAATAGCGTTTGCCACACCGTGCGGCGTGTCATACACAGCGCCCAAGCTGTGTGCCATCGAGTGAACAATACCAAGGCCAACGTTGGAGAAGCCTTGACCTGCAATGTACTGTGCCAATGCCATGCCCTCACGGCCTTCGGGCGTATTGTCCACAGCACCGCGCAGGTGTTTGGCAATCAGCTCGATGGCTTTCAGGTGGAACATGTCGGTCATCTCCCAAGCGCCCTTGGTGATGTAGCCCTCAATGGCGTGGGTCAGCGCATCCATACCGGTTGCGGCGGTCAAGCCTTTGGGCATAGAGGACATCATGTCGGGGTCAACGACAGCCACTTCGGGAATATCGTTGGTATCCACGCACACAAATTTGCGGCGTTTTTCCACGTCGGTGATGACGTAGTTGATGGTAACTTCGGCTGCCGTTCCCGCCGTGGTGGGAACCGCAATGGTAAACACCGCGTGCTTTTTGGTGGGAGCAACGCCTTCCAAGCTGCGCACATCGGCAAATTCAGGGTTATTGACGATAATGCCCACAGCTTTTGCCGTATCCATCGAAGAACCGCCGCCGATGGTAACAATGCTGTCTGCGCCGCTGGCTTGGAATGCCTTCACGCCGTTCTGCACGTTCTCGATGGTGGGGTTGGGCTTAATGTCGCTGTACAGCTCATAAGCAAAGCCCGCTTTCTCCAACAGGTCGGTTACTTTTTTGGTTACGCCGAATTTTACCAGATCGGGGTCGGAGCAAACAAAAGCTTTCTTGTAGCCGCGTGCCGTCAACTCCGGCACAATATTCTCAATTGCGCCTTTGCCGTGATAAGAAATTGTGTTCAATACAATACGATTTGCCATTGGAAAACATCTCCCTTTCACCTATCTAAAAATTAACGATAAAGCGGGCCGTAGTGTTTGCATGCCGCAAAGTCGGCCGCTTCAAGGTTGTCGGTACCAAATGCCGCCCAAGTGTGCGGACGGTAAATCTTCTCGTCCTCCACGTTGTGCATGCTGACGGGAATACGCAGCATGGAAGCCAATGTAATAAGGTCAGCGCCCACATGGCCGTACACCGTAACGCCGTGGTTGGCGCTCCAGTTTGCCATCACGCTGTAAACGTCTTTAAACGCGCCCTTGCCCGTCAGCTTCGGCACAAACCAAGTGGTGGGCCAAGTGCGGTCGGTGCGGTTGTCCAGCACAGCATGTTCTGCTTCAGGCAGGGTTGCGGTGTAGCCTTCTGCAATTTGCAGCATGGGGCCGACGCCCTCGGCAATGCTCACGCGCAGCAGCGTGACCGGCATTTCCGCCTGTGTTTTAAAGTGGCTGGAGAATCCGCCGCCGCGGAAGTATTCGTAGTTGGCACGGCACCAGTCGGTGGCCTGCAAGCACGCATTCACGTCCTGCTCGGTCATCTCCCAGAAGGGCTTCATGCAGCCTTCGCCGTTTTCGTTTTTCGATGCGCCGGTGCAGTCAAGCGCCGTTGCGCCGGAGTTGATCAGGTGAATAAAGCCGTTTGCCGCTTTGCCCTGCGCCTTTTTGCCGGTGACGCGCTCGTAAGCCTCGGGGCTCCAATAAGTGCGCACATCATGGAAGCAGGGTGCGGTGTTGGTCACCAGTGTACCCAGCATCATGGCAACGCCGTTCAGCGTGTCGTTCTCGGTGGCAAACGGTGTGGGGGCTTTGGTGCCGTTCCAGTCGAAGGTCGAAGCCAAAATTGCCTCGGTGAAGTCGCCGTTCGGCAGCCAGTCCGTCCAGTTGCGCTGGCCTTGGAAACCGCCTGCAATGGCGTTCTTGCCCAGCGCTTCCTCATGCCAGCCCAGCTCGGCGAGCTTCGGGTTGCCATAGAGAATATCGCGCATAATGATGCTCATTTTTGCAATGAATTCCCAATCCTTATCGGCGGGAACCACCTTGGATTTCGTGATAATTTCGGGCAGGTTTTTGCCCTCGTTGCAGTCAAGGCCCTCTTTGCAGTTGGCGCGAATCCAGCTAAGCGCCTTTTCGTATTCCTCGGGGTCGTAAATGCCCAGCGTCACGCGGCGCAGGATTTCGGTGAGGTCGCACCACTCAGCGCGGATACCAAAATATTTTTGGAACATTTCCGCGTCGCAGTAGCTGCCCATAATACCCATGGAAACAGCGCCCATATTGACGTAAGCTTTGTTTTTCATCCAGCCCACGGCAACGGCACAGCGTGCATAGCGCAGAATTTTTTCCTGTACATCGGCAGGAATGGTTTCGTCGGTAGCATCCTGCACGTCGTGGCCGTAGATGGCAAAAGCGGGCAATCCCTTTTGGGTGTGTGCCGCCAGCACAGCGGCCAGATAAACCGCGCCGGGACGTTCGGTGCCGTTAAAGCCCCAAACTGCCTTGATGGTTTTCGGGTCCATATCAAACGTTTCGCTGCCATAGCACCAGCAGGGGGTCACGGTGAGTGTCGCCACCACATTTTCGCGGCTGAATTTATCCTGGCAAGCCGCGGCCTCCGCGCCGCCGCCGATGGTGCTGTCCGCAATCACGCACTGTACGGGTGTGCCGTCGGGATAGCGCAGATTTTCGCTGATTAAAGCTGCGGCACGCTTTGCCATGCCCATGGTTTGTGTTTCGAGGCTCTCACGCACGCCGCCCCAGCGGCCGTCAATGGTAGGCCGAATACCGATTTTGGGATACATCATGTTGACTCTCCTTTTCTAAAAAAACGTTCCGCACACGCCCAGCGCTCGCTGTCCTTGGGCACATATTGTGTGACCGTTTCAATTTTTTGTATCATCGCCCGCCCTTCGGCAAGGCTGTCAATTTCTCCAAGCGCTTTCAGCTGAAGCAGCAAATTGCCCAGCGCCGTTGCTTCCACCGGGCCGGCTTGCACGGGAACGCCCAGCACGTCCGCCGTCAGCTGGCACAAAAGTGCCGCTTGGCATCCGCCGCCCAAAATATGCAGCGTTTCAAAGCGCTTTCCGGTGATATTCTGCATTTCCAAAAAGGTTGCGCGGTACTGCCACGCAAGGCTTTCGTAAATGCAGCGCGCTACCTCACCGACGCTTTGCGGCACAAATTGACCGGTTGCACGGCAATATTCCCGAATGCGCTCGGGCACATCGCCCGGTGCGGCAAACTGCGGCGCATTTACGTCAATGAAGCATTTCATCGGCTCGGCTTGCTCGGCCATGGCGGCAATTTCGCCAAAGCTGTACGCTTTGCCCTCGCGCTGCCATTGCCGGCGGCTTTCCTGAATCAGCCACAGACCGGTGATATTTTTTAAATAATTGATTTTTCCGTTTGCGCCCAGCTCGTTCGACATTTCTGCCTCGCGGCTTTGCGCGGTTAAAACAGGGGCATCCAGCTCACAGCCGAACAGGCTCCAGGTGCCGCACGACAAAAACGCGCTGTTTTCCCCTTGTGCGGGCATGGCTGCCACAGCGCTTTGGGTGTCGTGACCGGCCACGGCCACCACCTTTGCGCCCTGATATTCCCCAATCACTGTTCCGCTTTGCATCAGCGGCGCAAAAATCTCTTTGGGAATTTCAAATGCCGAAAGCACGGCTTCGCTCCACGTCTTTTTCTGCAAATCCAGCATTTGTGAGGTAGAGGCAATGCTTTGTTCACAAACAGCCTTTTTACAAAGCTGGTAGGCAAACAAATCCGGCATAAACAGCACTTGCTTTGCTTTGGAAAGGTCGGTTTCCATCAGCTGAAACAGCGTATTGATGGCCATCAGCTGGCTTCCCGTCGCCGCGTACAGGTCTTGTGCGCTCATCACGGAAAACGCCTTTTCCATGGTGTGCTGGGTTCGGCTGTCGCGGTAATGGACAGGCTTTTCCAGCAAATTGCCGTTTTCGTCCAAAAGGCCGAAATCTACGCCCCAAGTGTCAAAGGCGATGCTGTCCACAGGGCCCGCCAATTCCAAAGCCCGATATACTTCCCCCATCAGCTCGGGGAAATTCCAGCGCAGATGGCCGTTTTCCTCAATGGGGTTATTTTCAAACCGGTGAATTTCCCGGTAGGTCAACGCGCCGTTTTCATATTCGCCCAAAATGGCGCGTCCGCTGGAAGCGCCGAAGTCAAACGCCAGCAACTTTTTCACTGCACCACGCCCTTTAATCACGTTTATTTCAAGCCGTTATCGAACTTTTTATAGCCGGGATGGCGGCCTGTTACTTTGTAGTAGCCGCGCAGGTCAATCAGCTTTTGAATATTCTCGCGGCTGATGTCCTTGCTGCCGCCCAAGATGACGGCGTTGATGGTGATTTTCGCCCACAGCTCCAAGCTCTCCATGCGATAAAAGGCGGTGATCACGTCGCTGCCCACAGCCAGTGCGCCGTGGTTCTCCAGCAGCATTACGTCGTGCTCCTCCAAATACGGCTCGATGGAATCGGGCACTTCGGACGTGCTGGGCGTGCCGTAGGGTGTCAGGGGCACACTGCCGATGACAGCCACATCCTCAATCATATTGTACATATCCATCGCTTTATGCGCCACAGCAAAGCCTGTCGATCCGGGAGGGTGTGCATGAACGACGCTCCACACATCGGGGCGCTTTTCATAGCAGCGCAAATGCATTTTAATCTCACTGGACGGACGCAGACCCTCCGCCGCTTCCACGATATTGCCGTCTGCATCAATGCGAATCAGCTTTTCCGGCGTGATAAAGCTTTTGCTCATGCCGGTGGGAGTGCAAAGGAAGGTGCCGTCCTCCAAGCGTGCCGAAACGTTGCCGTCGTTTGCCGCAACCCATCCAAGCTGCCACATCTTGTGGCACACATCGCAGATTTGTTCTTTGATTGTCTGAATATCCATCTTTTATATCCTTTCCTGCATCTAAATTCGATGAATCTTTTCCACATCGCATACAATGGTATACTTGCAAAAAATGATTTTTTATCCGTGGGATTATGCCCTACATGTGAATTATAACGCGCCGCCGCACTTTGCACAATGTCATCTTTAAACAAATTAACAATCTGAAATTTATCACTGATGACCTTAATAAAAATTATTCCACATCGTGGTATCCGCTTTGATTCCCCTTTGGAACATCGAAAAAGCACGCTGTAACGCCAATAAGTCCATTGATATTTTGATGTCGCTGCCGTTTTCACCGTGTTTTAAATCGGGCTGCTTTTAGCATTTGTTAATTTTTGTTAACAAAACAATGAGCATTTTTGGGTTTGCTGCATAAAAAAACAGCGAACCGTTTGCCGCCGCTTTCCGTATACAAACAGAAAGCAAAGCAGTCAAAGGGTTCGCTGTTGGATGCTGCGGTTTTATTCCAGCACGGTTCCAACCGGAAAGGCCGCGCGAAATACCTTTCGCACCAACGACCCTGCAATAAGCAGCTGTAAAGGCAGCGCCATGACAAAATTGCGCGGAATATTGTACAGCCATGCGCCGAGAATATGGCTCCAATCTCCCGTATGTACCGCCCCTTCCATAGCGCCATACAGCGACATGATGATCACCATGGGCACTACCATGCAGGAGGATACACAAATTACTTTTTTAAGCACAGAATCTTCCGGCTTCACCAAAAAGCCAAATGCAACGCCTTTCGCTATTTTGGACACGAAAAACCAGTCGCAGCACATAGCGAAAACATAAGCAATCGGAAAGCCAACCCACGCGGCAGTGATGACCTCAAAATCCAGCTTTCCATATTGAAGTGCAACGTTATAAACGCTCATCCAAAGCACCATGACAAAGCACATCAATACCGTGTAAATTAAACTCTCTCTTTTGTTTTGCGGCATACCAACTTTTTCTCCTTCCATTGTCGGGCTTTTGCGCCCTACATAATTATTTTACCAGACGCAAAACCCTGCATGTAAGTATTTTTTTACAGTCAGAATGGAGAAAAAAGCCGGAAATTGTAAAAAGTGTATACAAATTTTTCCACAAAAATTGATTCTTTTCGTTTTACCGGTGTTGCATCTGCTGGTTCATTTTCTCTATTTTGCGTTTCCAAACAAAATAGGAAACCACCCAAACAGCAAGAAAGATTACGACAAATATTGCCAAGTAGGAAAGCAGTCCTGCCATAGAATGTACCATCCAGTTGGTCACATAGGCAACGGCAATCACTGCTGCACAGGTAATCCCGAAGTAAACTGCGCTTTGCTTGGCGATACTCCAAGCATCCAGCTCCCAAATAATGCTCCCTGCGCCGAACACTGCCCCCAGCACAGCGCATAAAACAGTTTGAAGAAAAACGGCATTCAGCTCACTTCCCATTTTTGCAATCAGTTCCGGCATAACGGGATAAAACATGCCGTCCCCAATGCACGCAGAAAGAACAATGGGAATGACAAATCCAATCGCAATACCCATAGGAAGGCCGAACAGCGCTCGAAGAAATATTTTCTTTTTCATAAAATCACCTCATATGCCTAATACTTGCTTCATTTTCGTGACATAGCGCCGCGAAACATAGGTAACTGTTCCGTTTGTTAATGTTACAAGGATCGTTCCTGTCAAGCTTAAATCAAAGCCCCGCACCTTTTTTAAATTGATGATTTCAGAGTTTGAAATCCTTGCAAAGCTGGAACGGTTCAGCCGCTCCTCTACTTCATATAATCTGAGCTTTAGAATATATTCCCCTTCATCTGTTTGGGCAATGACTTTGCCATTCTGCGCAAAGATGCGATAAAGCTCTTCCTGTTCTAAAATTTCAACACAATCTTGCCGAAATCCCGCTATCACGCAATTTTGTTCGGCGGACAACCTTTTAACCAGTTCGTTCACTTCATCCGTTATTTGGCTGGTAATAATTGTCACTTTGGTTTCTTGGCACTGCTCATCTATTTTTATTTCAATATGCATAGGACACCCCCCCTTTTTTCCTTTGATAGATACAGTATAAAAAATTTCCACGTCGCTTTCTACTCTTTTTCAATAGGTGGCATTTTTTGAAACACAGGTGGTTTTAAAAAGGAGCCGCCTGATTCAGAAAGAATCCAGGCTGCAAGGGGAAAAGGCTTGGAAAAGGGGGGCTAAGCCCTCTTTTCCATTTGAGGTAGGGCTTCCGTTTGTGAAAAAGCAAAGCTTTTTCGACAAACTGAGAGCCGCAGCACCGACTGAATTCGTCGGTGCTGCGGCTCCTTCAAAATCTTTCAATGCAAATGATAAATTCACATCAAAAGAAATCTTATTTTTTGCGTTTTCCTTTTCCGGCATACAAATGTGTCACGATGATTGCTGCTGCGCTGCACAGTGCCAAAGCACCCCATGCAGCCAACTGCACAGAATCGCCTGTCTGCACAATGACGGCTGTGCCGGAGCTTGTGCCGCCTGTCACCGGTGCCGGTGTTTTACCAGCCCAGCTCACCATAATGGGGGACAAGCTGTGCGCCACAAAGCGCAGGCCCGTAGCAGTCGTTTCTGCCGCGATCATTTCCACATCACCTGCTTTTGCAGTTTGTGTGTCGTGCTCCAGCATGTGCGTGACAACAAAGTTGCAATTGGTGCTGTTGATCCCCTCGCCCAAATCACTGAACGGAATTTCTACCACGACACCAAGCGCCGGGAAGCTTTCGGGAAGAACTTCGCTGATTTGTCCGTTGGCATCTTTTACCATCAAGTTCACATCAAACAGCTTGGAAGCTTCCTTAGAAGCGGTGCTCAACACCGTCTGTGCCTGAGAAAGCATTTTTGCAATCATATCCTCTACACTGCCGTACATTGCCTTCAAGCTTTCGGGAACGGCATTCAATGTACCCTTTTGCACAGAATAAGTCGGCGCATCGGGCTTTACCAGCGAAGCCATTGCCTGATTGAGTGCGTGATAAGCGGCATCCACCTGCGTCTGCGAGAGGTTTGCATCTGCTGTGGCCGACACAGCTGCCTGTAAAGCATCGGTAAACACCTTCCAGCTATCGGCTGTGTAATCTGCCTCTTTGAGTGCCTTTGCCTGTTCAATCAACTGGTTCAAAGCCGTTTTATCCGCAGGCTTTGCCAGCTGCGTCATGGCGCGCTCCAATTCGGTGTAAGCGCTGTTGATTTGTGCTTGAGTGGCGTTTCCGTCTGCCAGCACCGTTTGTGCGTTTTGCAGCGCTTGGGCAAATAGCGTCCATGTAGCTGCCGTATAATCGGCTTGATTCAGCTTTTTCGCCTGCTCAATCAACTGGCCCAGCGCTGTTTTATCTGCGCTTTTCACCAGTGCAGCCATTGCTTGCACCAGCGCCTCACAAGCAGCATCAACCGTTTCCTGGGTAGCTGCTGTGTCAGCAAGCACAGCCTGTGCTTGCTGCAACGCCCCGGCAAACACCGCCCAGCTATCGGCTGTATAGTCGGCCTGCTGCAAGGTAAGCGCAAGGTCTACCTGCTGGCTCAAAGCCGACTTATCCGCCTCAGGCGGCTCTACATTTTCATAGCGCACAATAGGCGTTACACACATAGATGCCTTTGTGGGGTTGCCCTCATTGATTGCCTCTACACGCAGATAATCGCCCTTGGAAACCTTTACTGTCTGATCCTGCAATTCTACACCCGATTGGTCGTCAGGGATATTGACCTTTTCCATCAGCGGCTCGCCGTTCAAGGTAATTTGCAGATAAACTTGTCCGCCTGTATTGCCGGGCTGGCGCAAATAAACGTTGCCCTTTCCTTCAAAATCTTCAAATGTGAGTGTAACAGTTCCTGTTACAGGAACGCGATATGCCATCGAATGTCCGCCTTGGCGCTGTCCTTGCCCAACAGAGTCGCACAGCAAGCCAAACTCGCCGTCTTTCGTGTTCAAGCCAACGGAAGCCCAGGAAGTTCCTGTCCAGCAGCCGTATCCATCATTATACTCGGTCAAGTTGACATAGGTTCCGGCGTTGGTCTTTTCTTGTGCAAACCAGAGGTTGCCCTGCTGGTTGGGAACAAAGTCATTAACATAGTGATACTCATTTTTCACTCGAATGGTATATTGCTCTTTTGCGCTTTGGTCTTGCGCGGTAATTGTAACCGTCATGCCGTCGGCAATGCTGCCGCTTTCAACGGGCTGCCCATTGTTTTCAAACGTAATGCTTGCGCCGCGGTCCACTTCCATTCCGCCAGCAACAGTTTTAATTGAAGTCGGATTTTTCTCCACAGAGGGGACAAAAATCTCTTTTTCCTTCACTTCAAAGATGCTGCCGTGCAGCGTAGCATCGGAACTTAAAACAAAGGTATAAGCAGCCGTTTTGCTGCCGTCCGACACCACCACGGTGCAATCGCCTGAAACAACGTCGGCAGCGCCCAGCGCATTCCCCTGCGCATTATGAACGCTTACTTGGATTCCCTCGTCATAAATCAGATCTTGCAGCAATGCCTGCACCGTTGTTCCCGAGGCCAAGCCCAAAATGGTTTTTGCATCGTTATCAATGGTATAAACATTGGACGAAAGCGCCAGTGCAGGGGTGTTCGTTTCATGTGCACCAACGTCTGGAGAAGCAACATTGGCTTCATTGCCGAAGAAGTCTTTTTCAA
>JFBN01307201.1_pt1 | contig 39543 bp, 39 predicted proteins | sample 768741 | NCBI WGS metagenome assembly JFBN01 (sample SAMN01983846, study PRJNA193217) | chicken gut metagenome | biome: terrestrial biome; isolation source: ceca of Broiler chicken | host: Gallus gallus | place: United Kingdom: England | collected 2010-09-07
CTTCCGCTGGAGCGCCACCATGATGGTCCGCACCTCCGGAATGGCCGACACGCGGGACACGGCGGCAGAGACCTCTGCCGTGCGCAGGTGATCCGTCACCTCTTCCCCGCCGAGGAAGACCCGCATCCGTTCCTCTCCGGGAGCGACGGTCATGGACAGGTGCTCCGCCATGTCCACGATGTCCTTCTCCTCCGTAATGCCGCGGCGCAGCGACTCCCAGGTCACCGCCCGGTACATGGCGCCTGTATCGAGATAGGTATAGCCCATGCGGCGCGCCAGGATCTTGGCGACGCTGCTCTTCCCCGCCCCTGCGGGGCCGTCAATGGCAATGGATACTCGTTTCATCAAATCCCTCCCTGCCGGGATATTCTCCCCTATATTCTTTATGCTTCATCCGCTTTGCCGGCCGCGTATTCCGCAGCGGTCCATCCGGTGGAAAAGGCCGCCTGCAGATTGTAGCCGCCGGTAAAGGCATGAATGTCCATCACTTCGCCTGCAAAATACAGCCCGCCCACGAGCTTCGACTCCATGGACGAGGAACGGATCTCCTTCACGGAAACGCCGCCGGCGGTGACGATGGCCTCCTCGATGGGCCGCGTGCCCGTAATGGTGAAGGGCATATGCTGCAGCGCGTAGCGCAGATTGGCCCGCTGCTGCTTCGTCAGCTCCGACACGCCCAGATCGGACGGAATATCCGACATATGCAGGATGACGTCGATCAACCGGTGCGGCAGCAGCTCCTGCAGGGCGTTCCGCATCTGTTTCAGATGGAATTTCGCCAGATCCCGGAGAATGCGCTTGTCCAGCACCTCCTCCGACAGCGCCGGCTTCAGATTGATCTCGCCGGTCACGGCATGGCCCTGCGACAGCCACAGCGACACCTGATCGCTCAGAGACAGCACGATCGGGCCGGAAATGCCGAAATGGGTAAAGATCATTTCCCCCTGCAGCTCCGCCTTCCGCCGGCCTCCCGCCGATATGGTGAGCTTCACATTGCGGAGAGACAACCCCTGCAGCTCCCTGCAGTAGGCATTGCTGCACACCAGCGGAATCAGCGCCGGGCGCAGGACCGTCACCTTGTGGCCCAGCTCCTCCGCCATGCGGTAGCCGTCGCCCGTGGAGCCCGTGCGGGGATAGGATTTCCCGCCGGTCGCCAGGATCACCGCCTCTGCGGGGAATACACCCCGCGAGGTCTGCACCGCCGATACGCGGCCGTCCTCCGTCAGGATATGATGCACCGGGTCGGACAGATGAAGCTGTACACCCGTTTCCTCCAGCTTCCGCATGAACAGGTGGCGCACCTCCTGGGCATCCTCACTTTTCGGGAAAACCCGGCCGCCCCGCTCGGTAACCGTTTCCATCCCCCAGGACCGGAGCAGCTCCAGCAGGTCCACATTGGAGAACCGGCCGTACGCGCTGTACAGGAATTTCCCGTTCCCCGGCGTCTTGGCGATGAAATCCCCGATGGGGGCGCTGTTCGTCAGATTGCACCGCCCCTTCCCGGTGATGCCCATTTTCAGCCCGATGCGGTCCATCTTCTCGAAGAGATGCACCTCCGCGCCGAGCTCCGCCGCATGCACCGCTGCCAGCAGGCCCGCCACGCCTGCGCCGATGACGGCGATCCTTTTATTTTCCGAATTCATACAGCTTCGCGACCTCGCTCTCTGTCAGTGCCCGGTATTTGCCCTTGTCCACGCCGTCCAGCGTGAGGAAGGCATACTGCACCCGCTTGAGTCCGAATACGGGATAATGGAACTTTTCCATCATCCGGCGGATCTCCCGGTTCTTCCCCTCATGGATGGTGATGGTGAGATAGGTCCGGTTCCGCACCTCGTCATAGCTCCGCACCGTCACCTCGCACGGCGCCGTGCGGCCGTCATCCAGATCGACGCCCTTCGACACCTTGTTTGCCAGGGCTTCCGAGAATTTCCCGCGCACCGTCACCTCGTACGTTTTCGGCACCTCCCGGCTGGGATGGGTGAGCAGATGGTCCAGCGCGCCGTCATTGGTCATGAGCAGCAGCCCTTCCGTATGGTAGTCCAGCCGCCCCACGGGGAAGATGCGCTCCCGCACCTTCGGGAAGAAATCCATCACCGTGCGCCGCCCCTGCGGGTCCTGCACGGAGGAGATCACCCGGTCCGGCTTGAAAAACAGAAAATATCGGAGCTTCTCCGGACGGATGACCTTTCCGTCCACTTCGATCCGGTCCTTCCGGATATCCGCTTCCGTCCCCAGTTCTCTCACGATGCGTCCGTTCACCCGGACTTTGCCTGCCAGGATCAGCGCCTCCGCTTTCCGGCGGGACGCCACGCCTGCATGGCTCAGGACTTTCTGTAAACGCTCTTTCAAAATAACTCTCCTTCTGTCATCCGTTTTTTCCAGGACTCCCGCAGCTCCTTCACGTCGGACAGCCCCGCACACTGGAGGAACCGCTTCGTCGTACCATAGAGGATCGGCCGTCCCGGCACCTCGAGCCGGCCCCGTTCCTCGATGAGGTCCTTCTCGAGAAGAGACGCCAGCACGCGCCCTGCCGACACGCCCCGTATCCGTTCGATCTCCGCCCGCGTGACCGGCTCCCGGTCTGCAATGACCGCCAGCGTCTCCAGCGCCGCCGGCGACAGGGGCGATTTCCCGCCGGCCGTCTCCGACAGCCACGCGTCGTACTCCTTCTTCGTGGCCAGCGCCAGACCGGCGCCGCTCTCGTGGAGCTGGATGCCCGAATCCTCCCGGCTGTACCGGTCCCGGAGCAGTCCGATGGCTTCCTCGATGCGTCCTGCATCCTCCTGCATCACCGCTGCCAGCTCCGTCCGCCGGACCGGCGTGCCGTGAATGAAAAGGTACGCCTCCAGCGCCGCTGCCAGCCGGGCCGTTCCGCGCATAGCCTCTCCTCCTTTATTTATATCTGTACCAATTTATTATAGCCGCATCCGGAGGACGATGCCTCCCACCTCCTCGTCGGCCTCCACCTCGCCGAGGCGGATGAGCTCCAGCAGCGCCACCAGCGATACCGCCAGAGCGAGCCGGCTGGGCTGGGCCATGAAGAAATCCCGCATGGGCCGCCAGCCGCCGCCGTGAAGATATCCCCGGAGCTGCTCTGCCTGACGGTCGAAGGTGACCTCCTCCGCCGGAAGCACCCGGGGCGTCTCTTTTTCCTTCTCCTCAAAGAGCGAAAAAAAAGCCGCGGTGAGCCGCTCCACCGAGATCCGCCCCGCATAGGCCGCGGAACGCAGCTCTGCCGGCTCCCGCATGCGGTACGGCGATTCCTGCGCCAGCAGCTCCTCCAGCCTCTGCCGCATTTCCTTCATCCGCCGGAATTCTTCCAGCGACCGGGCCAGCTCCTGCCGGGGGTCCTCGTCGGCGCCGTCCTCCTCCTGCCGCCGCTTCGGAAGCAGGATGCGGGACTTGATCAGCAGCAGGGTCGCCGCCATGGCAAAAAAGCCGCTCCCCAGCTCCAGGTCGAAGGCCTCCGCCCGGCGCAGGTAGTCCAGGTACTGGTCGGTGATCTTGTGAATGGGGATATCGTGGATGTCGATGCGATTCTTCGTCACCAGATGGAGAAGCAGATCCATGGGCCCTTCAAAGACAGGGAGCGAGACCTCGTATCCCGCGGCATCGAGCTCTTTTTCCATGGTTCTCCTTTCCCGCCGCACCCGGCGCCTTACGTTCGGATTCATGATATCACAATCCCCCGGACGTGTACAACGCGCCCCGGCAGCGCAAAAAAATACAGCCTCTTTCGAAGCTGTATTCGTTATCGCGTCATTTTATTTTCCGGCCGCCGCCTGCTTTTCCAGCATGATCTCCAGAATCTCGTGGTCGGTCTCCACCATGCCCGGATTGCTCACCCGGCCCATATTGCGGATGCAGTCCTCGGGCGTTTCCGCCGCGATGCCGTCCGTCACGCGGATCACCGCCGAATTAGAGGCCAGCATGGCGCTCATGAGGCCCCCTGCGGCCGCCGTGGCCAGCTTCAGCGCGCAGCCCACCTTGCCGCCGTCGCAGATGATGCCCGTGATATTGCCTGCCATATTGCGGATGGCCCAGCCGATCTGCTCATCATTGCCGCCCATGAGCCAGGTGATGGCTGCAGCCGCTGCCGGAGAGGCCGCCATGCTGCACGCGCAGATCGCGGACAGCTTGCCCACATAGGAATTGATGTATTCATTCAGGAGGTGCGCAAAGGCGATGGCCTTCACCGTCATTTCCCGGGAGCTGCCCAGCTCCTTCGCCGCCTCGGCCACGGGGATGATCACGGCGATGCCCTTGCTGCCGCTGCCGGCGCTGCTCATGACCGCATAGGGGCAGCCGTCGAGGCGCCCTTCCGTAGCGGACGCCACGCGCCGCATGATCCGTCCCAGCAGCGCTTCGCCGAGGATGCCGCTCTTCTCGGACTGCATGGTCGCCGCGATGCCCACGCCCACGCCGGCGGTGTGCATGCTGTACCGGGCTGCATCCTCATTCATGTCGATGCCGTCCAGCAGAAAAGCCAGCTCCTCTTCCGTGCAGGAATCCACCAGCGCGCGGATCTCGGCGATCTTCATGATGCGGAGCTTCTCCAGCAGCGGGTCCGACGCCTTCGTCCCGGCCGCCTTTTCAAAGACCGTCTCGCCGTTTGCCTTCGTGGAAATGATGTTCGCATGGCTCTGGGCGATCTCCGATTCCCCCATGCCGGCGGAGGTCCTGACCTCGCACTTCACGTATACGCCCTGCTGATGCTTGTTGATATCTACCGTGACTTGGCCGCCCTCTGCCAGCGCTGTGGCCTTCTCCGCGATGTCCGGCGTGATCTCCTTCAGCAGCTCCAGCTCCTCCTCGGGATTGGCCAGATAGGCGCCGAGCGCCGCCGCGTAGGCGATGCCGATCTTGTTGAAATTCGGAATCCCCACGGCCATGCCGTTCTTGTAGATGTTCCCGCTCACCAGCACATGCACGGACTCCACCGTTCCGCCGACGGCCCTGGCCGCATCTGCCGCTGCGAGAGCCACGCACACCGGCTCGGTACAGCCGAAGGCAGGCACCACATTTTTGTGGAGCATCTGAAGCATCTCTTCTTTCGTCAACATATGATTTCCCCCTTTTGTCGATACCGTAATTTAATATTTCTATGCATTTTTATTATAACCCATTTCCATCGCTTCTGCTTGTGGAAAAAATTTCCGCCGTTCTCTCCGGCAGGTGCCGCGCCGCCGGCCGCATTTCATTTATTTTCTTTTTCATTTTTTCCATTTTTCGTGGAAAAGCGGCGAGCCATGAGGCGCCGTTTCATTTTCTTCCGCCGCGCCATCCGCCGATTTTAGATGAGTGCTGCCCCGCCGCGAAGCACCTCCCATTTCTTTTCTGCATGGCGGAGCCGCTTCCATACCGTTTTTCACGGCTTGACAAACGGCCGCTTCCTGTTCCGTTCAGACAGGGCGCGCGTTCCCGCCCGATGCGCCGCAGTTACAAGATATGGTATCGTTCATTTGACACCCGCACAGGATATAGTTACACTGTAATTGTACTTTATTTATTCCGGAGGGATCAGGTCATGAAATTTCGTACAGCCGGCGCGGTGCGCCACTCCGCAGTGAACGGGCCGGGCATCCGGTATGTCCTCTTCTTTCAGGGCTGCCCCCATCACTGCCGGGCCTGCCAGAATCCAGAGACGTGGGACCCCCATGCGGGCCGCGTCTCCGATACGGAGGACATCATCGCCGACATCCTGAGCACGCGCTATCTTGATGGCGTCACCCTTTCCGGCGGCGACCCGCTGTGGCAGCCGGAGGCGGCGCGGTGCATCGCTCAGGCGGTACGGGAAAAAGGCCTCAACGTATGGGCCTACACCGGCTGGACGTGGGAAGAGATCCTCGCCGGCCGGGCCGGACAGGCCAGAGAGGTCCTGCCCTACCTGGACGTGCTCGTGGACGGCCCCTTCGTCCTGGCAAAAAAGGACGGCACCGCCGTATGGCGCGGCAGCTCGAACCAGCGTCTCATCGACGTGCAGGCGAGTCTTGCCGCCGGCCGCATGATCCTCCTGGAATCCGATACGCATTCACCCATTTCTTACGACTGATCATTATATATAAGGAGAGGAAGCCATCATGGTAGAACTGAAAAATGTCGTCAAGAGGAACGGCGATACCGTCCCCTTCGACGAAAAGAAAATTGAAAGCGCCATCGCCAGGGCCTTCACCGCCACGGCAGAGATCGCGGAAAGCGATATCCCCACCATGGCCCGGGCCATCACCCTTATCGTGGAAACGGCGCTCCGTGAAGCGGAATACATCACGCCCGCGGTGGAACAGATCCAGGACAAGGTGGAGACCGCGCTCATGAAATGCGGCTACCAGAAAACGGCAAAGGCCTATATCCTCTACCGCAGCCAGCATCAGAAGGCCCGCGATACGAAGAATACCCTGCTGGATTACAAGAAGCTCGTGAACGGCTACATCGGTGAAAACAAGGACTGGCGCGTCAAGGAAAATTCCACGGTCACCCTCTCCGTAGGCGGCCTCATCCTTTCCAATTCCGGCGCCATCACCGCCAATTACTGGCTCTCCGAGGTGTACGATGACGAGATCGCCCAGGCGCACCGCCAGTGCTTCCTTCATCTGCACGACCTGTCCATGCTCACCGGCTACTGCGCCGGCTGGAGCCTGAAGCAGCTCCTGCAGGACGGACTCGGCGGCGTACCGGACCGCATCACCTCCTCGCCGGCGAAGCACCTCTCCACCCTGTGCAATCAGATGGTCAACTTCCTCGGCATCATGCAGAACGAATGGGCCGGCGCGCAGGCTTTCTCCTCCTTTGATACCTACCTCGCTCCCTTCGTCAAGGCGGACCACCTCTCCTATGCAGAGGTCAAGCAGTGCATCCAGTCCTTCATCTACGGCGTCAATACGCCGTCCCGGTGGGGCACGCAGGCGCCCTTCACCAATGTCACCCTCGACTGGACCGTGCCGGATGATCTGAAGGACCAGCCCGCCATCGTCGGCGGCAAGCCCATGGACTTCACCTACGGCGACTGCAAGAAGGAAATGGATATGGTGAACAAGGCCTTCATCGAGATCATGATCGAAGGCGACGCCAACGGCCGCGGCTTCCAGTACCCCATTCCCACGTACTCCATCACGAAGGATTTCGACTGGAGCGATACGGAAAACAACCGCCTCCTTTTCGAAATGACCGCGAAATACGGCACGCCTTATTTCTCCAACTACATCAATTCCGACATGAAGCCCTCCGACGTGCGGTCCATGTGCTGCCGTCTCCGCCTCGACCTGAGAGAACTCCGCAAGAAAGGCGGCGGCTACTTCGGCTCCGGCGAATCCACCGGCTCCATCGGCGTGGTCACCCTGAACCTGCCCCGCATGGCCTATCTGTCCAAAACGCGGGAAGACTTCTTCCGCATGCTGGATAAATACATGGACATCGCCGCCCGTTCCCTCTCCATCAAGAGAAAGGTCATCACCCGCCTCATGGAGGAAGGGCTCTATCCCTACACCCGCCGGTACCTCGGCACGTTCAAGAACCACTTCTCCACCATCGGCCTTGTGGGCATGAACGAAGCGCTGCTCAACGCCAAGTGGATGGATCACCACGACATCACCACCGAAGAAGGCCGTGCGGAATCCATCGCCATCCTGAAGCACATGCGCGCCCGCCTCTCCGACTATCAGGAGCAGTACGGCGACCTGTACAATCTGGAAGCCACGCCGGCAGAATCCACCACGTACCGCTTCGCCAAGCATGACCGGGAGGAATTCCCCGACATCATCACCGCGGCGAAGGACGGAAACGCGCCGTACTATACGAACAGCACCCATCTCCCCGTAGGCTACACCGACGACATCTTCGATGCCCTCGAAATGGAAGATGAGATGCAGACCCTCTACACCTCCGGCACCGTATTCCACGCCTTCCTGGGCGAACGGCTCCCCACGTGGAAATCCGCGGCGGGACTGGTGAAAAAGATTGCGGAAAACTTCCGCCTCCCCTATTTCACCCTCTCCCCGACCTACTCCGTCTGCGAGGAGCACGGCTACATCGCCGGCGAACACTTCACCTGCCCGCAGTGCGGCAAGCCCGCGGAAGTCTATTCCCGCATCACCGGCTACTACCGCCCGGTGAAGAACTGGAACGACGGCAAGGTCTCCGAATTCAAGAACCGCAAGACCTACGATCCGGCCACTATCAGCAAGGCAGACTCCCTGCCCTGCCCGGCATGCGAGCAGAAGAAACAGTCTGCGGAAGCCGCGCCGGCAGAAACGCCCCGCAAGGCCGCCGCGCCGCTCGCCGGTGCCGAGACCATTCTCCTCACCACCAAGACCTGCCCGAACTGCCGCATGGCCAAGCGGATGCTCTCCGATGCAGGCATCCCCTTCCATCTGCTCTATGCCGAGGATCAGGACGGTGCCCAGGTCGCCCGGACCTATGACATCTCCGCTGTCCCCACCCTTCTCACGAAGGAAAACAACGCGGTGCATCTCTACTACAACGTAAAGGACATCCGTCAGTTCATTCAGCAGCATCAGTAAAACATCAGAAAAGACGCTCCCGAAGGAGCGTCTTTTTTGATGCCGTTCATGTTTTGCAGACAGCGGAGCACAAAAAAAAGACATGCTTGTGGGGCATGTCTTTTTTTGTCCGTTCAGGCGGCGTCCGGGGATTTTTCGGAGGTTTTATTTTCCGCAGCCGCTTCCGATGCGGGAGCGGTCACCGCGCCGGACAGATTGGTGCTGCGGTCGATTGGGATGCGGCGGTAGGGGAAGTCCTTTTTGAGGCGTTTCCACATGGTGTCCAGAATGTAGTCCGCCCGGGTGTCAGGTCCTTCGATCTCCGCATCGAAGTAGCGGGTGCCGATGCTCTTCACCTGTTCCATGCCGTCCTCCCAGTAATAAATGACGAGCTCCGCATGGGTAACGACCACCGGGTCCCGGTCGCCGAACATGGAGAACTGGCGGTACTGGTCGAAGCGGGCCGCCACCGGCATGACGGCGATGTCCGCACCGGCAGCCACGGCGGCGGCGCGCATCGCGTCCGGACCGGCCGGCCGTTCACTGCTGTCCACGAGGCGGTAATAGGGATAGCGGAAAATGCGGTTCATTTCCCGGTCGAGGAAGGCCGCCGCATAGCCGCTTCGTCCCGCTGCCGGCAGGAGCAGCACCGTGCGGGTATTTTCAAAGTAGCCCGCTTCCCGGTTGGACGTGTCAGCCGCCTGGGCGGGCAGGGCCAGCAGCAGGACCGCTGCCAGCGCCAGAAGCCATTTCCAGAATCTACGCATAAAGATCCCTCCCTTGCCAAATCGTTCTGTTGATTTCAGTGTATCACATCCCGGGAAAAGAAGCCCGTTTTTTGCCGGTTTTCCACGGATCACCGGCGATTCTCCAATCTATGCCCGCTGAAAGTATGGTATAATAATAAAAAACTTTTATGAATAGAAATTTTTTATGTGTTACAGCATAATTTTCTTGGAGCAAACCAGAGATGAACAATACAGACTGGAAAATTCTGATCTACCTGCGGGAGGAACGGAGCATCAATAAAGTGGCCAAGCGCCTCTTCATGACGCAGCCGTCGCTCACCTACCGCCTGGACCAGATGGAAAAGGAGATCGGCGTGCCGCTCTTCATCCGCACCAATAAAGGGGTCCATTTCACGGACGCGGGCAACCGCCTCTTCTCCTATGCGGAAAAGGAGCTCCAGCGGTATCAGGACATGAAAAACTTTGTGACCCACGAGCCGAACACGGTGTCCGGCGTACTCCGCATCGGCGCGAGCCGCTCCTTCACGCAGTCCCACATGCCGACCCTGCTGAAGGGCTTCGTGGACCGGTACAGCGATATCGAGCTGTCCCTCACGACGATGGCCAGCGACCAGCTGACGAAGCTGGTGAAGAAGGAGGACATCCAGCTGGCGATCATCCGGGGCAATCAGGAGTGGCCGGAAATGGACATTCTGCTGGCCAATCCGCTGATGTATCTCATTTCCGCCAAGCCCATCGACTACAAGACGCTCACCACGCAGCCGACGATCCGGTACCGGTCCGACCCGGGACTGGATGAGACGCGCACCCGGTGGTGGCGGCAGAACGTGGGCGATCCGCCGCAGTTCCTGCTGGCCGTGGACGACTGCCTCACCTGTGTGGAGCTGGTCAATGCAGGGCTCGGTCATTCGGTCATCCCCGGCGACCTGCTGCCGAAGTGCAGTCCGAAGGTATACCGGCAGGTCCTCCGCGACAAGGACGGCCGCCCACTGTACCGCCCCATCCATCTGATCTGCAAGAACGCCATGACCATTTCCTCTCCGGTCGCCATGTTCATCGACTACGTGAAGCAGTATTTCCACGAAAACACACAGATCACCGAGCATGCCCCGGAGGAATCGGCGCCCGCACTGGAAGCGCACGGCTGAGCCTTTCAGACAGTCAAAAAGAAGCATCTTTTCAGGGATGCTTCTTTTTTTGTCAGGAAAATTCCCGGGGAAATGCTTCGAGCCGCCGTTTTCGTTCCTTCCAGTCCGGGAGCCAGTGCGTCATGAGTGCATGGAAGCGCGGGCTGTGGGACGGCTCGATGAGGTGGTTCAGCTCGTGCACCACCACCGATTCGATGCACGCCACAGGCTTCACCGCCAGATCGAGGGCAAAGGTGAGCGCTCCCGTACGGGTCTGGCAGCTGCCCCAGCGGCTTTTCATGCGCCGGATGGTGAAGCCCGCCGGATGGACCGCCATGCGGGGCGCCCACTGGACGATGAGATCGGACAGGACAGCGGAGAGCTCCTGCGCCCAGCAGGCCCCCAGCAGCGCCGCCCGGTCGCTGTGGGCGCTCCGCACGGTCATCACCGCCGTATCGCCGTCGATGCGGCAGCGGTTTTCTCCGCCCTTCTGCACGCGGAGCGTGACCCGCCGCCCCAGCAGCCAGTGCACCTCTCCGTCGGTATATGCATACTGTGCCGGCGGCGGGATCTTTGCCAGCGAGGCTTCGATCCATGCCCGGCGGGACTCCACGAACTGCTGCCACACCGCATCGGGCATGGCCCGGGGAATGGTGACGAGCACCGTCCGGTCCCGGCGGACCCGGATATAAAGATGGCGCACGTCCCGGCGCTCGGCCTGTATCTTCACGGCTGGTCCTTCCGGAGATATTGCGGCGCCAGCTCTGCCGCCGTCCGGAGGATCTCTTCCTCCGGCGCGGAGAACCGCCCCTGCACCGCGTCCCGGCCGCCGCCCCGGCCGTGGAGGCGTTCATTGAGCGCCCTGCCGAGGGGCCGCACATCCTGCGAGGCGGAGATCAGGATATAGTCCCGGGTCTCCCCTTCGCCGGCAAGGAGCAGATAGGCCGCGGCCTTTCCGGACTCCGCCAGGGCCTCCGCGCCCTTCCGCAGCTCCCACGGGGACAGGTCCCGCTCCACGGCGACGGCCAGCCCCTCCTGCGGGAGCTGCGCCGCCAGGAGGCGGAAATATTTCTGCTGCACCGCGCCGAGCCGCTGCTTCAGTGCTGCGAGCTCCCCTTTTTCCTTTTCCACCGCAGCCGCCGTTTCCCCTGCGGGGACGGACAGGGACCGTGCGGCGGTACTGTCGTCGTCATACACCGCATCGAGCCGCGCCATGGCCCGCCGGCCGCAGAGCATCTCCAGCCGCACGCCGCCCCGGTGATGCATGAGCGACAAAATTTTCACCGCGCCGATCTCGCCGGTGCGCGCCACATGGGTGCCGCAGCAGGCGCAGAGATCCGCTCCGGGAAATTCCACGATCCGCACCGTGCCGGTAAGCTCCTTCTTGCTCCGGTACGGGAGCGCCGCCAGCTCCTCCTTCGACGGACAGGTGATCACCGTCTCCCGGTTGTCGTAGATGACGGCATTGGCCTCGGCCTCGACGGTCAGCGCGTCCTCCCAGGTGAGAGGCCCGTTGAAGTCGATCACCACAGTCTCTCCCAGATGGAAGCCCACATTGTCCCAGCCGAATTTCCGGTGAATGAGGCCGGACACGATGTGCTCGCCGGAATGCTGCTGCATATGGTCGAAGCGGCGCGTCCAGTCGATGGTGCCCTGCACCGTTTCGCCCACCGGAAGCGGTCGGTCCGTTTCGTGGACGATCACGCCGTCCCGGCGGTGCACGTCCTGCACGGCGGCGCCGCCCAGCGTGCCGTGGTCCGCGGGCTGTCCGCCCCCTTCCGGATAAAAGGCCGTATCGTCCAGCACGACGTCCCAGCCGTGCTTCCCCTTTTCACAGGACAACACCTGCGCCTCAAAGGTGCGGCAGTACGGGTCACGGTAAAACAGTTCCTTCATTTCCTCCATAACGGCTCCTTACTGCTGCTCATTGTCCATATGCAGCTTCTGAAATACGAGGAAGATCAGAGAGAGGCCCATGGCCACCACCGTGGCGAGCCCCATGCCCTTCAGCTGGACCGGTCCGAGAATGACCGTCGCGCCGGACAGGCCGGAGATCATGGTGACCGAGCAGAGAATGAGGTTCTTGGACCGGGTGAAATCCACATGCTTTTCAATGAACATGCGCATGCCGGACGCGGCGATGAAGCCGAAGAGGAGCACGCACACGCCGCCCATGACCGGCGTGGGGATGGCGTGGATCAGCGCCGCAAATTTCCCCATGAAGGAGAACAGAATGGCAAAGACCGCCGCGCCGCCGATGACCCGCGTGCTGTACACGCCGGTGACGGCCATGACGCCCATATTTTCCCCGTAGGTCGTATTCGGCGTGGACCCTGCAAAGCCGGAGAGCACGTTCGACAGCCCGTCCGCAAAGAGAGAGCGGTGCAGGCCCGGGTCGCGGATCAGGTCGTGGCCCACGATATCGCTGGTCACGAAAAGATGTCCCAGATGCTCCGCAAAGACCACGAAGAGCGCCGGCAGGATCATCAGGATCGCCCGGAGATCAAATTCCGGCTTGTAGAAGGTGGGGAAGGCAAACCACGGCGCAGCCTCCACGCCGGACAGGTCCACCACGCCGAGGCAGAACGACAGGGCATAGCCGGACACGACGCCGATGAGGATGGGGATGATGCCCAGGAAGCCCCGTCCCAGCACCGCGGCCAGCACGGTCACCGCCAGCGTGAAAGTGGAGATTACACAGGCCGTCCCGGCGGACATGCCCTGCACCTCACCCACATAGCCGGCCATGGACATCGCCAGCGGCGCCAACTCGAGGCCGATGATGGCCACCACGGAGCCCATGGCCGCCGGCGGGAACAGCACGTCGATCCAGCGCGTGCCCACCTTTTTCACCAGAAAGGCCAGCGCCATGAAGCACAGCCCGAAGGCGATGAACCCGCCCTGGGCGTCCCCGTAGGACAGTCCGGCCGTGCCGCACACCGTCAGCACCGGGGAAATGAACGCAAAGCTCGAGCCGAGATACGCCGGGAGCTTCCATTGGCAGATCCACAGGTAGAGCAGCGTGCCTACGCCGTTCATAAAAAGAGCCGTGGCCGGGTCCACATGAAGCAGGAACGGAACGAGCACCGTGGAACCGAACATGGCAAACAGATGCTGAAGACTCAGCGGGATCGAAGGGAGGAGCGGCACCCGCGCCTCCACAGGGATGATTTTTCTTTCCATAAGAACCTCCCTCGCCATACGACAGAATATAATACCGACATATAGCATACCATGTTTGCGGCCGTCCCGTCATAGGGATTTCCTATGCCGGCCATGCGCCCGCGAAAATGGTATAATAGAAATCACAACATCATCAGACAGGAGGCCGATCTATGGAAATCCGGGTTTTACGTTATTTTCTTACCGTGGCGCGGGAAGAGACCATTTCCAGAGCCGCGGACATCCTCCACATCACCCAGCCCACGCTGAGCCGGCAGCTCTCCCAGATGGAAGAGGATATGGGCGTGCGCCTCTTCGAGCGGGGCCCGCGGAAGATCTCCCTCACCGCCGAGGGCCGCCTCCTGCGCCGCCGCGCCGAGGAGATCCTCGAGCTGGTGGGCAAGACAGAGGACGAGATCCGCCATCAGGACCAGACCCTTTCCGGCGTCATCTCCATCGGCTGCGGCGATCTGGGCGCCGTACAGCGCCTCCCTGATCTGATCCGCCCCTTCACGGAGCACTATCCGTCAGTCACCTTTGACCTGTACACCGCCTCGGCAGACCACATCCGGAACCGGCTGGACCGGGGCGTCACCGATATCGGCCTGCTCCTCGAGCCGGTCAATATGGAGAAATACGACTACGTCCGCCTCAGCCGGCATGAGGAATGGGTGGTCATCCTGCCGCCGGACTCCCCGCTGGCCCAAAAGGAGGCCGTCACGCCGCAGGACCTGAAGGACGTACCGCTCATCCTACCCCGTCGCACCGCCGTCCGCAGTGAGCTCGCCCGGTGGTTCGGCCCGGACTATGAGCATCTCCACATCCTCTGCACCTCCAATCTGACCTCCAGCAGCTCCGTGCTGGTGCACAGCGGTCTGGCCTGCTCCATCGCCGTCCTCGGCTCCATCGCCTTCTGGGACCGGACACAGATCTGCGTCCGTCCCCTTTCGCCGGCGCTCACGGGCTCCAGCGTCTTTGCATGGAAGCGGAAACAGCCCTTCAGCCCGGCGGCGGAACGGTTCATCCAGTTCGTGAAGGACACCGTGGACGCCCATCAGGAAACGCCCGCCGCGCCCCATAAATAAGGGACCGCTGCCCGGAGCCGCTGAAATACGCTCCTTATCTATCAGAATTTCCATAATAAAAAGAGGAAGGAATCTGTCCCTCCTCTTTTTTCGTGCGCCTTTTACTTATTTTTCCGCGGACCGGATACACGCCGCGATGATCGTCCGCAGCTCCTCATCAGTCAGCTCCGCATCGGAAAAATTGTGGATCAGCTCACGCAGTGCCTGTACCTGTTCTTTCTGAATGGTCATGATTCCTCATCCTTTCTGTCAAACCTCTGATGCCTCCGCCCGTCCGGCGGTTCTGTCTATATTGTACGGATATGCCATGACACATCCTGTCATTCTTTTGGAAAATATCTGAAAAATTTCAAAATTTCTGCCTGTGACGGCAGCCGGACAGCGCTCTCTCCCGGTAGGCCGGAACCGACCGCATAAAATTTCTGCAAAGCCCGCTTCCCCTCTTGTATTTCCTCCCCGGTTTTATACAATAGGGACATATTTCCCATACTGTGAAGAGATCCGTAAAGGAGGACCTTATGATGGAAAGTACTGTATTCAAGCATTTCAACTATCTCCATACCATCCCGGAAGTGGGGATGCAGGAATTCAAGACCTCCGCCTACCTCGCGGCGGTCCTCGACAGAGCGGGCTATCAGGTGCAGACCCATATCGGCGGCGCCACCGGCGTCATGGGCGTCCTCGACAGCGGCGTCCCCGGCCCGGTGCTCGGCCTCCGCGCCGACATGGATGCACTGGGTACGCCGGAGCACGCCGCCCATCTCTGCGGCCATGACTCCCATATGTCCATGCTCCTCGCCGCGGCGGAAGAGATCATTGCCGAAGGGCTCGTCAAAAAGGGCAAGCTGAAGATCCTCTTCCAGCCGGCGGAAGAAACCAGCGGCGGCGCCATCTCCATGATCGACGGCGGGGCCGTGGACGATGTGGACTACCTCATCGGCATGCACATCCGCCCCATTCAGGAATGCCGCCTTGGACAGGCCGCCCCGGCCATGTACTACTCCTCTGCGGGCCACGTGGTCATCGAGGTCACCGGCCGCCAGAGCCACGGCGCCCGTCCCTATCTCGGCGTGAGCGCCCTCGACGCAGGCTGCCTCATCGTGCAGGCCGCCAATGCGCTCCGCTTCGATTCGAGCATCGTCCACAATCTGAAAGCCACGCGCTTCCTCTGCGATGCCGGCGTGATGAACGCTGTCCCGGGAAAGGCCACCCTCGTTTTCGACCTGCGCAGCCAGGACAATGACCTCATGGACTCCATGCTGGAACAGCTCCGCCGTGCCGCGGAAAATGCGACAGCCACGGTGGGCGCATCCATCGACTGGAAGATCAACAACATCACCCCCGCCTCCATCATCTCCCCGGAAGTGACGGACATCATCTCCGACGTCATCCGCGAGGAAATGGGCGAGGCAGCGCTCGTACCGCCGATCACCACCGCCGGCGGCGAGGACTTCTTCTGGTATCCCCGGAAGCGTCCGGCCATCAAGACCGGCTTCATCGGCCTCGGCGCCGATGCGGAACCCGGCCTCCACGCTCCGGATATGCATTTCAACCATGACTGCCTGCCGAACGGCGTGAAGCTCCACAAGGGCGCCGTCCGCAAGATCCTCGGCTGAGCCGTTTTTATGCAAAAAGAAACAGACCCCGATGTACAGGGTCTGTTTTTTATTGCTTTTACCGGCCGTGCAGCTCGAAGATCACCAGCTCCCGGCGGCATCCCAGCCGGAAGGGGAACCATCCGCCGTCGCCGCGGGACACATAACCCAGCTGCCCCTCGCCGCCGTACATGCCGCGGGTATACTTGAACCGCGTGAATACCGGCCGATCTGCGATGCCGAACTGCATCCCGTGGGTGTGGCCCGTGAGAGTGAGCGCCGCTCCGTGGTCCCGGCCCTCGTCGATGAAATCAGAATGATGTGCCAGGAATACCGTCACCGCTCCGGCGGGAATGCCCGCGAAGGCCTCATCCGCCATAGACTTCCGCTCCGCCGCGGCTTCCTCGCCCCGCGCCCAGGGATAGTCCACGCCGGCCACGTAGAGTGCACTGCCGTCATGGGAGATCGCCGTATGGGCGTTTTCCAGCAGAGGAATGCCCGCCGCATCCAGTCCCTGCCGCACCGCATCCCGGCCGCAGTAGTACTCATGATTGCCCCAGATATAGAGGACGCCGTCACGGAAATCCCGCTTCCGCGATTTGAGGATGCGCGCCGCGTCCGGCATCTGCCGCATATCGTCGATAAGATCCCCCGTGATGACCGTCAGGCTCGCGCCGGCCACGCTCGCTTCCCCCAGCGCCGCGTCCAGATCGTCGCAGCTGTAGTACGGCCCGATGTGCGTATCGGAGATCTGGGCGATGCGGTAGCCCTCAAAGGCCGCCGGCAGGCCCGGCACCGTCACCTGCACCTTGTGCACCTCCTCCGGCGCATTGCCGAAGGACACGCCGTACAGCCCTGCAATGACCGCCGCGCAGAGCCAGAAGAGCCCCGCCCGGCGCGCGCCGCGGTAACAGCGCCTGCTGAAGGACAGCGCCGTGAGCGCCGCCAGCGGGATCAGCGCCGCAATGGCCGCGATGATGACCGCACACGACCCGTAGCCGAGGCCCGTACCGATGCGCCCCGCGTCGATGTAGGCGAGACGGTACCATGAATAGGCCTCCTCCGAGGCGAAAAGCAGCACCGCGCCGCCCAGCCCCCACAGATACCACCGCTTCTGCCGGAACAGCAGACCGATGCAGCACCCGTTCAGGAATCCCACAAGGGTCACCGCCAAGATCAGAAAGGTAAAGGAAAATGTCGGTCCGTGATTCATGACCAGCCTCCGAAATCATTTATACAATGGCGGCCAGCCTCGCATGAGGCCCCGCTAGCGGGATCTGACGCAGTTCCTCCCGTGTAAACCACCGCCAGTCCTCTCCGGACGGCGCACCGGCCGTCTCCATGTCATAGGCGCGCATATGCCAGATCCGGTGGGTAAAGACGTGCGTGAGCGTCCACCGCAGCTCCCCGACGCGCCCGCCGAGCAGCTTTTCCAGCGCGGTGCGGCTCTCCTCCGCCTCCGGCGCCAGCGCCATGGGAAATTCCCACATATTCGCCAGCATCCCCTTCGGGGGCCGCCGGTGAAGCAGGAACCGGCCGTCCCGCTCCACGATGGCGCACGCCGCCTGCCACTCCGTCTGGGGCTTCTTCTTCGTCCGTACCGGAAGCTCCGCCTCGATGCCCAGCCGCGACGCCTCGCAGAACGCCCGCAGGGGACAGGCCGCGCACCGGGGATGCTTCGGGATGCACACCTCCGCGCCCAGATCCATGAGCGCTTCATTGAAATCCCCCGGCCGGTCTCCGGGGATCGTCTCCTCCGCCAGCTTCGTGATGCACTTCCGGCCGGCGCTCTTCAGGATATCCTCCCGCACCGCATAGAGCCGGGCATACACGCGGAGCACATTGCCGTCCACTGCGGGCCGCTTCTCTCCGTAGGCGATGGACGCCACCGCTCCCGCCGTGTAGTCGCCGATACCCGGCAGCGCCCGGATGGCCTCCGGGTCCCGGGGCATTACGCCGCCGTACTGCTCCGCGATGACCTGCGCCGCCTTGTGGATATTCCGCGCCCGGCTGTAATAGCCCAGCCCCTGCCAGGCATGGAGCACCTCCGCCTCATCGGCGGCGGCCACGTCGGAAATGGTGGGAAACCGCTCCATCCAAGCCGAGAAATAAGGCTTCACCGCCTCCGTCCGCGTCTGCTGGAGCATGATCTCCGAGATCCACACATGATAGGGATTCCGCGGCTTCGATTCCCGCCACGGCAGGTCCCGCCGGTTCACGTCGAACCACGCCAGCAGCACCCGGGGCCAGTCATTTCTCTCCAAAAGGCACCTCCCGGAACTCCGTGGCCGTTACGTGGTCGCCGTCCTCCGCAAAATACACCGTCCCGCGAAGCTTTTTCCCGGCGAGCACCATGGGCAGCCAGATCTTGTCCGCCTCCCACATCTCCTCATAGGGAAGCTCTGCCAGCGTGAACCACCGGGGCTCCATTTCATCAGACATGCGGGGCGCCCCCTCCCAGGTGCGGGCGAAATACACCACGCCCGCATGAGACCAGGACATATCCGACAGCTGACAGAAATACAGATCCGCCGCCATTTCCAGCGACTCCGGTGCCGCCGTGAGGCCGCACTCCTCGAAGAGCTCCCGCGCCGCACACTGGCGCATCGTCTCCCCTGCCTCGATCTTGCCGCCGAAACCGTTCCATTTCCCGTATCCCATGCCCCGCCGCTTCCGGCCGAGCAGCACCGCGCCGTCCGCGCGGAGAGGATACACCAGCGACGTATCACGCATGGGGCGCATACTCCTCAAAATACAGCGTTTCGAAAAGGCGCTTCCCCGTCTCCGTCTTGTACAGCCGGTGATACAGCGCCTCATTCCGCTTCCGGTCCGCGCCGTCCTCATACTGATTCACCAGCATATCCGCCTCGGCGAGGATCTGCGCATCGGGCCCGTCAATCGAGCCGTACGAATGATGATGCCCCACCAGCCAGGAAATGCGGCGGATATCCTCCGCCTCGAAGCCCAGCCGCTCCAGCATCGCCTCCGCTTCCGCCGGTCCCAGATCCTCCTGGATCTTGCCGTCATTCCTACCGAACCGGCGCTCCCCCTCGTGGATGCCGATATCGTGGACATATGCCGCTGCCTCCAGACGGAACAGCGTCTTTTCCTCCAGCCCCTCGGCCACGCCGATGAGCCGTGCGAAATCATGGACCTTCAGGAAATGATGAATCCGCTTCGGGTCCCCTTTATCATAGGCGATCATCTCCATCGCCAGCCTGTCCAGCAGTGTCAACGCACAGCACCTCCCTGTTTCCTCATGTGGTACTTCCTATTATACATGAGCTGCCAAGCCCGGCAGCCTGCCTGCGGGAAATTCCCCGGCAACAAAAAAACCGGCATGGCATGCCATACCGGTCTCTTCATTTGTCTCAGTCTGCGCTGAAGGGAAGCAGAGCGATAGCTCTTGCTCTCTTGATGGCCAGATTGATCTTGCGCTGATGCTTTGCGCAGGTGCCCGTAATGCGGCGGGGCAGAATCTTGCCTCTTTCAGAGATGAAGTGACGGAGCGTCGCTACATCCTTGTAATCCAGCGTGTCGACGTGATCGACGCAGCACTGGCAGACCTTTCTTCTCGGTCTTCTGATTCTATCTCTCTTATTCATTGTGTATCCTCCGTGTCTTACCGGCATCAGAACGGAATATCCTCATCCGTTCTGGACGTGCCGAACTGATTGAAATTACCTCTGGACTGACTGAATCCACTGGGCTGAGCATACCCACCCATATCCTGCGCCGGCTGCGCGCTGTGCTGCATGCCGATGGGCAGCGCGATCAGATTGGCCGTCACTTCCGTGACATAACGCTTCTGGCCATCCTGAGTCTCATAGGAGCGGGAAGAATAACGCCCTTCGACGAATACGCGGGTCCCTTTCTTCAGCTGATTGCCGACTGCTTCCGCCAGCGAACCCCAGGCCACCACATTCACGAAGTCAGTGAGTTCTCTCTGCTCTCCGTTCGGTGCGCTGTACGTTCTGTTGACGGCGACGCTGAAAGAGGCCACGGCTCTGCCGGTCTTGGTGGCGCGCATCTGCGGGTCTCTCGTCAGATTTCCCATAATCTGTACTGAATTCATCGTCTCGTCTCCTGATTAGTCATCCAATTTGATAATGATATGACGGATAATTTCTTCGTGAATCTTGATGACACGGTCAAGTTCTTTGATCTGTGCAGGATCAGCCTGGAAATCGATGACTACATAATAGCCTTCGGTCTGGTGCTTCACTTCGTAAGCCAGCTGACGCTTGCCCCATTCATCTTCCTTGTCGATGGTGCCGCCGATCTTTCCGATGGTGCTCTTGACAAGTTCCACAGCAGATTTGATCACTTCTTCATCTGCTACGTTCACGATGAACATAACTTCATACTTCTTCATACTGTCGCCTCCTTCTTGGACCTGTGTCCCCTGCATTCCAGGGGCTGGAAGTGCCTAAAAACATTAGACTTAAATATTATACACAAACGCCCCCGCCGGTGCAAGGAAATTTTTCGATAAAATCGGGAAAATTAAACTCCCTGATCCTCCTGATAAAAATGCCCTTTCAATAGCAGTACCAGAAGCCCTAATCCTGTTCCAGCAGAAAAATTATATTGTAAATTTATATCATCATCTTCGTCTCACAGTTTCCATCTAACTTCTTTTATGCGACCAATAATACGAATCAAAAGATCATGCACTTCTTTTGATGTGTAAAACCGTGGTGTACTTACGGATGTATTAAAATCACTGAGCATTAGTCCCTCATTTATTTTTGTTATTTGTTTGACTGTAACATTACTATTACCAATAAGAACTACTGCTATCTCACCGCTATCTACATCATTCTGCTTGTGAGCGATCACAATATCTCCATCCCAGATGCGCGGTTCCATAGAGTGCCCCTGCATATGAAAAGCAAAGTATTCACTCGGATTTCCCCATGTTGCTGGTATTTCTTCATAATTCTCAACACACTGAATTTCCTCAAAGGAGATTCCCTCAGAAAATTTCTCAAGTACAGGTATCCTATTCGCTTTGATGTTTGGATAAGGTATATCAGTCTTACACAAGATGTAATCCGTTGTCACATTAAAGATGGATGTTAATTTTTCAATCGTTCTTTTAGGAGAACTGAATCCGTTTTCGTATTTTGCGATGGTTGCTCGCGTTACACCAATTTTATCAGCGAGTTCCCCCTGAGACATTCCACTTTTTTCCCGCAAATATTTAATTCGCGCACCAGTGTCCATTCGTACTTTCCGCCCCTCATGCTATACAATGGGAAAATTTTTTATAGGCAGGGCTTTGCCGTCATTTTGTTTTTGAAATAATAACAGAAAACCCGGAAGGATCTCTCCCTCCGGGTACGATGTCTGTGGAGCCGGCAATAGGATTTGAACCTACGACCTACGCATTACGAATGCGCCGCTCTACCAGCTGAGCTATACCGGCATCAACGTATGTAATTTTACCGGATATATTTTATCCTGTCAAGGTGGAATCAGGATTTCTTTTTCTTGCTCACCATGAAGCCTGTGGCCTGCTGGTTTGCCATGATGACCACGTCGCTGATCTGCACGCGTTTCGGCTGGGACAGGACGAAGTCGATCACATTGGCGATGTCCTCTGCCTGGAGTGCGTCCACGCCTTCATAGACGGCGTCGGCGCGGGCCTTGTCGCCGTGGAAGCGCACTTCGCTGAAAGCGGTCTGCACGATGCCCGGCTGGATGGTGGTGACCTTGATATCGCTGTCGATGACGTCGATGCGGATGCCGTCGCTGAAGGTCTTGACGGCCGCCTTGGTGGCGCAGTATACGGCGGCCCCTGCATAGGCGTAGAGGCCGGCGGTGGAGCCGAGATTGACGATGTGGCCGCTGTTCCGTTCGAGCATGGCCGGCAGGAAGGCCCGGGTGACGAGGAAGAGGCCCCGGATATTGGTGTCGATCATCTGCTCGATGTCGTCCGGCGCGGTCTCGCCGTAGGGCTCGAGGCCGCGGGCGAGGCCGGCGTCATTGACGAGCACGTCCGGCACGCCGCAGGTCTCCATGACTTTGTCCGCGGTGGCGCGGATGGCGTCTCTGTCGCGCACGTCGAGGGGCCATACGGTGACCTCTGCATTGTACTTCATGCGGAAATCCTCCGCCGTATCTTCCAGTTTTTCTCCGTTCCGTGCCGCGAGGGCCAGACGGTAGCCTTTGGCCGCGAGGGCTTCCGCGGTGGCGCGGCCGATGCCGCTGGTCGCGCCGGTGATGAATGCAAGCTGACTCATGGTCATGCCTCCTTTGTTTTTCTTTTCATTATACTACGTGTATTCTGCAATGCCTTTCTCTTATTTTTGCCTCATAAAGTATCAGATATTTAAAATCGCTTTATGAATAACAGGCATTATAAAATAAAGTCCGTAAGATAATAAAATTCCGGCTACAAGTGCAATTGTGTAATATAGCCACCATTTTTCGTATACTTCCGAATTAACTCCACTAATTTTTGCAATAAAGTTTGCCATAAAAAATATAATGTTACCTAAAACAACGGTCAGTATTGATACAGTAAGAATAAACTTTGCACTATCTGCCTGTGCAATATTTGAAAAAATAGCACTACTTTCAGCAAAAATCCCGCCGATTGCCAATAAAATAGCAATGAACATCCCCAAAACCGTTACATAGTTCTGCTGTGCTTTTTCTACCTTTTTCTCATAATCATTTTTAATTTTTTCGATTTTTTCTTCAAAGCCTGTTACACTTTGTTGAATTTTATCCCCCTGGTCCTTTGCAATTTTCTCCATAGCAGCAATCTGACTTGCCGCTAAATGAATATGATCATACACACGTAATATAGTTTTTACGGTTTCTTCTCTATCTAAATAATCTTGTTCACTACCCTCATCCGCCAACTCGCTCTCGCTTTCCAATGCATATTTAATCAAGCATTCAAGATTAGTCATTATGTTTCCAATTCTATCATTAGCGGAAAATATATTATTACTGATTTCCGAATATAATATCCTTGGCAACTTTTCCTGACTATGCATGTATTTATCTACAATGTCATAAGAGTTTTTGGGATCATATATTTTGGTCGGTTGATCAAAGGATCTGCATAAATCTGTAATAAATTTACGACTATGCTTAAGTTTGATACTCTCCTCTTGTTCCTTCGCATAATTCCCAAGCGCCTGTTGGAAGTCTTTCATCAATTGTTGTAAAAATTCATCTTTATCGTTCATTATTCAGCCTATCAAAATACTTTTTTATTGACTCATTTGTAATTTTAATATGATATTTTGTTGAATCGTATACGTTCTTCCACGGATCTTGTCTATGTGTAACAGTTACTAAATCTGTAGCTGAAAATTTTGCCAATGCATCCAATACCTGACAAATATATTCTTTATCATCATCATCTATATTTTTTGTATTCCAATTTTCCGGATCATTGAAAACATACGGGATAGAGCCAGCACCAAACTGCTTATATTGATGATAGGCTTCTGGAACTACAGGACCAAAGTCCCAAGCTTCAATATCTTCAGCGAAGCAAGGTCTTCCCAATTGTGTCAAAAAATAAGCTTGGATAAAATACAACAATTTCTGTAATTTTAAATTCGAAATAGGATAATCATTAGCATTACAATAACCAATGACATATCTGCATACATCAAGTACATCATATGGCGCTTTCATCATTCTTACCTCTCCATTTACTAAATTTCGTTTATAACAAAATTAAAACGCCAAATATCAAAACTGTTTTTTTCATTATACTACAGGGAGCGCCGGTCTTGCGCGGCCTCTCCCCTGTCCGTACAATAACAGAAAAAGGCAGGAGGTATCCTCTATGAAATATGCGGCTCTGTTTCTCGCTTCGGCGTTGTTCCTCGGCGGCTGTGGTGCGCCCGGTGAGCCTTCGGCCCCGTCGGGCCCGCCGCAGGTCGTCCCCATGGCAGAGGAGGCGGCGCCGGTCCCGACGAAGGCAGAGCCGCCGGTGATCCCCGAGGCATCGGCGGCTCTCTCCCGGGATGCGCTGGCGGCGTACGGTGCGGGCGATGCGGCGCGGGCGCTGGCTCTCACCGGAGAGGCTCTCGGGCAGTCGGACAAAAATTATGAGGCGCTGGCGCTTCGGGGGCTTCTCATCGCTTTCGACGGGTCCCCCGATGAGGGCGTGACGCTGGTGCGGCAGGCGCTGGCGCTCTACCCGGACTATGTGCAGGGCTCCTATGATCTGGCGATGGCGCTGAAGCTCGGCGGCCACTACGAGGAATCCATCGACGCTTTCCGGAAGGTGCTCGAGGCGGACCCGCAGAATGTGTGGTCCCTCTACGGCATCGCCACCAATTATTCGGATATGCGGGACCGGGAGCAGGCCCTTTTCTGGCTGAAACAGGCGGTCACGCTGGCCCCGGCGGAGGTGAAGCCCGAGGCGGCCGTGCAGGATCATTTCCAGTGGCTCCACGGGGACGCGGAATTCGACGCGCTGGTCCGGTAAATATCCAGCAAAAAAAGCAGAGGCTTTGTGCTTCTGCTTTTTCTTTTGCGTGGTCTCAGCGGTAGAGGCCCATGGCGTGGATGGCCGCGTCGTAGGTCTTGTGTGCTTTTTCGTGCGCCTTTTCCCGGCCTTCGTCGAGGATGGCGTCCAGCTCGGGGGTGCCCATGAGTTCTTTATAACGGGCGAGGATGGGCGACATTTCCCCGACCACGAGGTCGGCCACGTCCTTCTTGAATACGCCGTAGCCCTGTCCCTCGTACATGGCCTCGATCTCATCGAAGCTCTTGCCGGAGACGGCAGCATGGATGCTCATGAGGTTGGAAATGCCGGGCTGGTTTTCCTTGTCGTAATGGACATGGCCCAGAGAGTCGGTGACGGCCCGTTTGATCTTCTTCACGATCACATCCGGTTCATCCAGCATATGGATGGTGGCCATGTCGTTGTCGTCGGACTTGCTCATCTTGCTGGTGGGGTCCTGAAGGCTCATGACGCGGGCGCCGCCCTTGGGTGCCCACATTTCCGGCAGGGTGAATACTTCGCCGTATTTCCGGTTGAACCGCTCTGCCAGATCGCGGGTGATCTCCATGTGCTGGCGCTGGTCCTCGCCGACGGGCACCAGATTGGCCTGATAGAGCAGGATGTCCGCTGCCATGAGCGGCGGATAGGTGAGCAGTCCCAGCGGAATGAAGCCTTCCTTCGCTTCTTCCTTGCGCGCCTTCGATTTGTACTGGGTCATGCGTTCCATCTCGCCCACGTAGGCGGTGCAGATGATCATCCAGCCGAGCTGGGCGTGCTCCGGAACTTCGGACTGTACGAAAATGGTGGCCTTCTTCGGATCGAGGCCGGCCGCGATGTAGAGGGCGGCCAGATTGCGGGTCCGTTCATGCAGCTGCTGCGGGTCCTGCGGCACGGTGATGGCGTGCTGATTGACGATGCAGTAGTAGCATTCTGCCGTATCCTGGAAGGGGATGAAATTTTTCAGCGCTCCCAGATAGTTGCCGAGGGTCAGATCGCCGCTCGGCTGAATGCCGGAAAATATGGTATCCATGATGATTGCCTCCTTGGCTGGACGAAACGCTGACTCCTTCTGGAAATCAGCGTCTCTGGAGATGTGTGAAATTTATTCGACGGTGACGGATTTTGCCAGATTGCGCGGCTTATCCACATCGTTTCCTCTCTTGATGCCGGTGTAGTACGCGAGAAGCTGCATGGGGATGACGGACAGGATCGGAGCAATGAATTCGTCCACTCTGGGGATGCGCACCACAGAGGTGGTGTATTTCTCGATCTCCGTGTCGTCGTCGTAGCCGATGCCGATGACTTCGGCGCCGCGGGCGCGCACTTCCTGAATGTTGCTGTACATCTTCGCGGCGATCTCGTTCTGGGTCACCACGGCGATGACCGGGGTCTTCGGAGTGATGAGGGCGAGAGTGCCGTGCTTCAGTTCGCCGCCGGCGTAGGCTTCGGCGTGGATGTAGGAGATTTCCTTCAGCTTCAGCGCCCCTTCCATGGCGATGGCGTAGTCGATGGAGCGGCCCAGATAGAAGATATCCTCCGCTTCCTTGAGCTTGTCCGCGAAGTCTGCCATGAGGTCCCGGGATTCGAGCACCTTTTCGATGTGCTTCGGCAGCTCGTTCAGCGCCCGGAGGATGCGCGCCGCTTCTTCCTGAGAAACGGTGCCCTTCACCTGACCCATGTAGAGCGCCAGCAGCAGGAGGGCCACCAGCTGGGTGGTGTAGGCCTTCGTGGACGCCACGGCGATCTCCGGACCGGCCAGCGTGTAGATGGTGTAGTCCGCTTCACGGGCGATGGAGGAGCCGATGGAGTTCGTCACGGCCAGACTCTGCGCGCCGAGGCGCTTCGCTTCCTTGAGCGCCGCCAGCGTGTCGATGGTCTCGCCGGACTGGCTCACCACGATGGCGAGCGTCCCTTCCGTGGTGAGCGGATGGCTGTAGCGGTATTCCGAGGCGATCTCCACGGATACCGGGATATGGGCGAACCGTTCGATGTAGTATTTCGCCACGAGGCCCGCATGGTAGGCGGTGCCGCAGGCGGTGATGAGGATGTGGCTGAAGGTGTTCACATCCGCTTTGGTCCAGTTCAGATTGTCGAAGACCACTTCACCGTGAGCGCCGGCGTGGATCTTGACGGTATCGCGCACGGCCTTGGGCTGTTCGTAGATCTCCTTCAGCATGAAGTGCGGGTAGCCGCCCTTCTCTGCCGCTTCGGCGGTCCAGGTCACTTCCTGCACCTTCTTGGAGATGGGCAGGCCATCCGCGCCGTAGACGGTGACGCTGTCGGGCTTCACCACGGCGATCTCGCCGTCGTCGAGGACGTAGATGCGGCGGGTGCGGCTGATGATGGCCGGGATGTCGGAGGCGATGAAGTTTTCGCCATTGCCGAGGCCGATGATGAGCGGGTTGTCCTTCTTCGAGCAGATGATCGTATCGGGATCATCCTTGTCCATGAAGAGCAGCGTGTAGGTGCCGGTGACGGATCTGAGCACCTTCCGTACGGTGGAAAGGAAATCTCCGTCGTCGAGCTCCTCTGCCAGATGCGCCGCCACTTCGGAGTCCGTGTCGGACTTGAAGGTGTGGCCCTTGGCGATGAGGTCCTGCTTGAGCTGCATGTAATTTTCGATGATGCCGTTATGGACGATGACGAAATGGTTGCGGCAGTCGCCGTGCGGATGGGCGTTCCGGTCCGACGGAGCGCCGTGCGTCGCCCAGCGGGTATGCCCGATGCCGGTATGGCCCCGGAGCGGAGCGTCCTTCAGCGCCGCTTCCAGATTGGCGAGCCGCCCTTCTTTCTTCTCGATCTGGATCTCATCGCCGGTGTAGACGGCGATCCCAGCGGAATCATACCCACGGTATTCGAGACGGCGAAGTCCGTCAACGAGGAACTCCGACGCTTCTCCTTTGCCTGTATAGCCTACAATACCGCACATAAATGAATCCTCCTTACTGTTGCTTTCAGTGTATTTTCACAGAAGCCGCCCGGAGACGGCTGCGCATTGATTCCTAAAAGGGAAACATATACTTGTTCATTATACCATATAGAGATACAAGTGGAAATTGCCGGAGCGCCTCAGATGCTCTGGATCACGCCCTCCATGAGGGCCGCGTCGTCCATCTGCGCGAGGCCGGAAACGGCCGCCGCAAGGCCCGCGAAGAAGAGGCCCATGAAGAACACCGCGAAGAGCAGATACGGGATGAGCGCCACCAGCAGGGCTTTCCCGGTGGAGAAGCCGTAGTTCTCGCTGATGGCGGTCACGTCCAGCACGAAGCTCCAAAGGAAGAGCACCGACGCGAGGAGGCTCTCGCCGAAGCCGAAGGCCGCCCCGAAGAGGGAGCCGAATACAGCGAAGGCATACGGGAAGGACGCCGCCATGAATCCGGCGGTGATGCCCTTGGCCGTCCCCCGTCCTCCGAGGAAGCCCGCGCAGTAGTCGATAACGGCGCTGTGCAGGAAGAGGCCCATGCCGAGGACGATCACGCTCAGGAAGAAGCGGGTCATCAGCTCCGGCCCTTCCAGAATGGCCGACAGGGAGAGCAGGAAATTCACGAACAGCCACAGCAGGGCCGCCTGCCGCAGCTTCTCCCCGCGGGTGACCGTGCGGAGCGCCTGCCGCGGTGCGGCGAGGAGCTGATACATCAGGTCGAGAAAATAATTCATGGGTCCCTCCTTATTTCACTGCCGGGGCATTGTCCGCCGCCCGGCCGATCCGGTCCATCAGGCCGTCTGCCATGCGGCTCCCCGCGCCGTTCAGCTCCGACGACAGGAGCCCTGCGAGCGGACGGGCCTCTCCGTAGGTGCGCACCGGCACATCACCGTCGCCGAAGCCTGCGCGGCTGCCGGCGTAGCTCAGGGCGTCGTAATAATTGCCCAGCGCGTCGATGAGGCCCGCGTCCAGCGCCTGACGGCCCGTGAAGATTCGGCCGTCCGCGAGGGAGCGCACCTTCGCCTCGTCCATGCCGCGGCCGTCGGCGACGACGCGGACGAACTGGCCGTAGATGTCATTCACCATCTGCTGGAGTAGCGCCCGTTCCTCCTCCGTCATGGGGCGGAACATGGAGAGGATGTCCTTGTGCTCGCCGCTCTTGATCTTTTCATTGCGGATGCCCAGCTTGTCCATGAGCTCTCCGATATTGTTGTAGTCGATGTAGACGCCGATGCTGCCGGTCATGCTCGCCGAATTGGCGAAGAGATAATCCCCGCGGCAGGCGATCCAGTAGCCGGCGCTCGCGCAGAGGTCCCCCATGGAGACCACCACGGGCTTGCCGCCGCTGCGCACCTTGTCCACTTCCTCGGCGATCTCCTGGGCCGCCGCGGCAGAGCCGCCCGGCGAATTGATGCGCAGGAGCACCGCCCTGGCGTGCGGGTCGAGCCGCGCCTGACGGAGCTCCTTCATGACCCGTTCACTGGCCGCGCCCTGCTGCTGAGCGAGCAGTCCGCCGCCGTCCTGTCCTCCGTAAATGGTCCCATCGATACGGATGACCGCCACATAATCCTGATTCACCGGCTCCCGCACTCCGCCCCGTAGGAAAAAGGTGAGCGCCGCCGCCACTATGAGCACCGCTGCCAGCAGGAGCACCAGCAGCTGCCGCCTTGTATAGCTTCTCTGCATGCAAATGTCCTTTCTTTACCGCCTTCCGGCTTTTCTGATTTCCTTATTATACTACACCTGTTCCACCGTGCATCCCGCTCTGTACCTTCCCGTCAAAATGCGGTATAATCTGTTTAGGTTTAGCCTTGCCTAAATTAAATAGAAAGGAATCGTTCTATGAACTGGAAAGAATTCTGGCGCGACCGGGAGAAGCCAAAGCTCTCCGCCTATCTGGATATCTTCAAATCTCTCGGTCCCGGCCTCATCGTGGCCGTCGGCTTCGTCGACCCGGGCAACTGGGCCTCGAACATCGCCGCCGGCTCCACCTACGGGTATCAGCTTCTCTGGGTGGTGACCATCTCCACGATCATGCTCATCATCCTTCAGCACAATGCGGCCCATCTGGGCATCGTCTCCGGGAAATGTCTCTCCGAGGCGGCCACGGCGTACATGAACCGTCCGCTGAAAAATTTCATCCTCACCACGGCCATGCTCGCCGCGGTCTCCACGGCGCTGGCGGAGCTCCTCGGCGGCGCCATCGCCCTGCAGATGCTCTTCGGCGTCCCCCTGCGCATTGGCGCCTTTCTCATGCTGGTGCTGTCCCTGTATCTGCAGTTCAGCCATTCCTACCAGCGGGTGGAAAAGATCATCGTCCTCTTTGTATCGCTCATCGGCGTCGCCTTCATGGCGGAAATTTTCCTCGTGCCCGTGGACTGGGCGGCGGCGCGCTCCGGCTGGGTCACGCCGATCCTGCCCGCAGGCGCCATGACGGTGGTGATGAGCGTACTCGGCTCCGTCATCATGCCGCACAATCTGTTTCTCCACTCCGAAGTGATCCAGAGCCAGCAGTTCCATCTGTCCGGCCCTGTCACCATCGAGAAGAAACTCCGCACGGAATACATCGACACCATCTTTTCCATGGGCGTCGGCTGGGCCATCAACAGCGCCATCATCTTCATCGCCGCCACGGCCTTTTTCTCCAGCGGCATCATCGTGGATGACCTCGCTCAGGCGGGGAACCTGCTCGCGCCCATCCTCGGGCCGCTCTCGGCGGACATTTTCGGCGTGGCGCTCCTCTTCGCCGGTATCGCCGCCAGCCTCACCTCCTCCATGGCGGGGGGCTGTATCTTCGCCGGTATGGTCGGCGAGCCTTACGACTCGGCGGACCGGCACACGAAGATCGGCTCTCTCCTCACCATGATTCCCGCATTTCTTCTCATACTCTTCATCGAGTCCCCCTTCGAAGGGCTCATCTGGTCGCAGACCTTCCTCAGCATCCAGCTCCCCTTCACGATTTTCACCCAGCTCTACCTCACCTCGTCGAAGCGCGTCATGGGCCGCTACGCCAACCGCCCGGTAACGAAGGTGATCCTCTGGGGCATCGGCCTGCTGGTGACCTTCTTCAACCTGCTCCTCCTGCAGGATCTGTTCACCGCCCTCTGACAGCAAAAAAACAGCGTCTCTCCGGAAACGCTGTTTTTTTATGGTCAGAAAACACACTGCACGAGCACCATGCAGCACCCCGTGCCGGCGGCGAACACATCCGTCCCGCCTGCGGCGCGGATTTTTATTTTCTCCCGTTTTCCCGGGCAACAAAAGGCGGCCTCTATGGCCGCCTTTATTTTCTGTCCCGCCGTCAGGATTTCGCCTGATGCACCACCATCTGCGGGAACGGGATGTCGATGCCCGCATTGTCGAGCGCCTTCTTGATGCCGATATAGAGATCGTTCATGGCATTGAAATAATCGTCCCGCTTCACCTCCGGCCGGGCGTAGATGGTGATGCTCGAATCGCCCAGGGCCTTCACGTAGATGGGCAGGGTCTCCTTATTCAGCACGTAGGGGCTTTCCGTAATGACCCGCTTCATGATCTCGATGCACGCCGGGAGATCCGTATCGTAGCCCACGCCGATATTGAGCTCCAGATTTCTCGTATCGAGGTAGGAATAATTGGTGACGATATTGGACGTCATGGTCAGATTCGGAATGATGATCATCTGATTGCCTGTGGTCCGAAGCTCCGTGTACATGATGCGGATGTCCGCCACGGTGCCGCTGAATCCGCCCGTATCGATGTAATCGCCCACATGGAAGGGCTGGAAGATGAGGATGAAGATCCCCGAGGCGACATTGCCGATCTTGTCCTTCAGGGCAAGGCCGATGCCGAGGCCGATGCCGCCGAGGGCTGCGGACAGGGACGTGGTGGAAAAGCCCAGCGTGCCCAGCGCCATCACAGCCACGATGGTGAGGCAGAAGAAATAAAGCAGCTCCGAAATGAAGGTCACTGCCGAATCTTCCACACTGCTCCGGGCGAGCAGGTTATAGATGCCCCGCCGGATCCACCGGCAGATGATGTAGCCGATCACGACGATGATGAGCGCCGCCAGCAAATCCGGTCCTTTTGTGAGGGCCAGATCCGTCAGATGATCCCACGCTCTTTCCGTCCATCCCAATGTCTGTTCTCCTACCGTTGCCACTGCTTTCTCCTCTCTGCCTTCTCCGCCGGTCCGTCAGTCAGATACTGCCGGATCGTTTCTGTTATGCCCGCTCCGCCGTGGCGATGATCGATTCGATCACCATGGCGGTGGTGACGGAGCCGACGCCGCCCGGCACCGGCGTGACCGCACCGGCCACCCGGCTCACCTCGTCATAGGCCACGTCGCCCACGGTCTTTCCGTTCACCCGGTTGATGCCCACATCGAGCACCACCGCGCCGGGCTTCACCATGTCCGCCGTGACCGTCTCCGGCCGGCCCATCGCCGCCACGAGGATATCCGCCTCCCGCGTGATGGACGCCAGATCCTTCGTATGGGAATGGCACACCGTCACGGTGGCATTCGCCCGCTGCAGGAGCTGTGCCACCGGGCCGCCCACCACGTTGCTCCGGCCGAGCACCACCGCGCGCAGACCGTCCGGATCGATGCCGTAATGGCGGAGGATCGCCATGCAGGCCCGGGGCGTGCACGGGAAGAGACCTTCCTTACCGGCGGCGAGCCGCCCCAGACTGGCCGTGGTAAGTCCGTCGATATCCTTGTCCGGATCGATGGCCTCTACGGCGCGCTCCCCGTCGATCTGCGGCGGGAGCGGCATCATCATGAGGATGCCCGTGATGCCGGGGTCCCGGTTCAGCTCTCCGATCTTCCCGAGGAGCTCAGCCTCCGTGGTCTCCTGCGGCAGCTTCACCAGCCGCACGGGGATGCCGTATCCCGCGGCCTGCTTCTGCATGAAGGCCGTATACATCACCGACGGCTTGCTGTTGCCCACGAGAAGGATCGCCAGCTGCGGCTCCTTTCCCGCCTTCCGGAGCGCCTCGAGACGCCCCTTCAGCTCCGTTTCCAGCGCCGCCGCCGTTTCCTTTCCATCCAGAATCCGTGCCATACTGTCTCCTTTCCGCAAAAAGGCCGCCGCCTTGAAAGACAGCGGCCTTCCCGATGTACGCTTTGTTTTTAGAACAGACCCGTGATGTGGCCGTCATCATCCACATCGATATTTTCCGCCGCGGGATGCTTCGGCAGGCCGGGCATGGTCATGATCTTGCCGTTCAGCACCACCACGAAGCCGGCGCCTGCGGACACTCTCGCTTCCCGCACGTGAAGGGTGAATCCCGTGGGCGCGCCCATCTTCGTCGGGTCATCAGTGAAGGACATCTGGGTCTTTGCCATGCACACCGGCATATGGCCGAAGCCCATGTCCTCGAGCTGTTGCAGTTCCTTTTCCGCCGTGGGATCGTACTGCACATCGCCTGCGCCGTAGATCTCCCTGGCGATCTTTTCGATTTTTTCCTTCAGGGACAGGCTGTCCTCATAGAGAGGCTTGTAGTTCGAGCCCTGATCGATGGCTGCCAGCACATCCTGTGCCAGCTCGATGCCGCCTTCGCCGCCGTCCGTGAAGACGCGGGATTCCGCCACGGCCACGCCCGCTTCCCGGCAGGCTTCTTCCACCACTTCTTTTTCTTCTGCCGTATCCGAGGGGAACATATTGAGAGCCACCACGACCGGCAGTCCGTATTTCTTCAGGTTTGCCAGATGGCGGAGCATATTCGGAAGGCCTCTGCGCACCGCTTCCGGATCGGATTCGGTGAGCTCGTTCTTCGGACGGCCGCCGTGCATCTTCAGAGCGCGGATGGTCGCCACCAGCACCGCTGCCGCCGGATGGAGATCGCCGAAGCGGCACTTGATGTCCAGGAATTTTTCCGCGCCCAGATCGGCACCGAAGCCGGCTTCGGTCACCACATAGTCCGCCAGATGGAGCGCGGTCTTGGTGGCCAGCATGGTGTTGCAGCCATGGGCGATATTCGCGAAGGGGCCGCCGTGGATGAAGGCCGGTACGTGTTCCAGCGTCTGCACCAGATTCGGCTTCAGCGCATCCTTCAGGAGGGCCGCCATGGCGCCCTGGGCATGGATGTCGCCGGCGGTGACCGGCTTGCCGTCGCGGCTGTAGGCCACCACGATGCGGGCGAGCCGCGCCTTCAGATCGGAGATGTCCTTTGCCAGACAGAGGATGGCCATGACTTCCGAAGCCACGGAGATCTGGAAGCTGTCCTCACGGGGCACGCCGTTGGCCTTGCCGCCGAGGCCCACCACGATCTGGCGGAGCACGCGGTCATTCATGTCCAGCACGCGGCCCCATACGATGCGGCGGGTATCGATATTGAGGGCATTGCCCTGCTGGATGTGATTGTCCAGCATCGCGGAGAGCAGATTGTGCGCCGCCGTCACCGCATGGATGTCGCCCGTGAAATGAAGGTTGATGTCCTCCATGGGGACGACCTGCGAATAGCCGCCGCCTGCGGCGCCGCCCTTGACGCCCATGCAGGGGCCCAGAGAAGGTTCACGGAGGCAGATCATGACCTTTTTGCCGAGCTTCGCCAGTGCCTGACCGAGACCGACAGTGGTGGTGGTCTTTCCTTCGCCGGCCGGCGTGGGGGAAATGGCCGTCACGAGAATGAGCTTGCCTTCAGGCTGTTCCTTCACCCGTTTGGTCAGCGCCAGAGACACCTTGGCCTTATACGGGCCGTACTGTTCCAGTTCCTCCGGCCGGATACCGACCTTTTCCGCGATTTCCTGAATGGGCTTCATTTCCGCCTTCTGTGCAATTTCGATATCACTGAGCATAAAGTTCCTCCTTTTCTGAAAACGATGTCACTGCTTCTATATTCCTTATCATTATATCATGAGTTCCTGACTCTCACGGGACCCCTATTTCAGCTTCACCACGAAGCCCGCCTTCCGGAGCTCGCCGAAAAGATACTTCATCACCTCATACAGGCGGTCTGCATCCTCCTTGCCCAGCCGGCTGGCATCGACGTTCAGGAAATCCCGGTAATAATACTGGAGCCGCCCCGCCAGCGCGTCCTCGGACAGGGACGGTCCCTCCGCCTCCCGGCGGCGCCGCTCCTCCAGAAGATGGAGCGCCTCTTCCAGCTGCGCGATGCGGGCATCCCGCTCGGCCAGCGACGCCCGCATCTGGGCGATCTCATGATGAAGCGCTTCCGCGGTGAGCGCCTCGCCCGCGCCGTGGGTGCGCGCCTCCTCCAGTTCTCTGTGCAGCACCGTCACCGTGTCCCGGAGCAGTTCAATGGTGCGCCGCGCCTCTTCCAGAATCTGTCTGTCCATATCGTTTCCCCCTGTCAGAATGTGAGTCGCATCTGATGCCAGACCACGCCGCCGTGCTCCGAGCCGGAGATGCCCTCGTCCTGAAATCCGAATTTTGCGTAATAGTGAATGAGCCGCTCCTTGCAGGTGAGCACCACGCCGAGGCGGTGCTCCTGCCGCGCCTCTTCGATGAAGGCCCGCATCAGCTGCGCCGCCAGCCCCTGCCTGCGCCGGGCGGGAACGGTATTCAGCCCGAAGATCATCTGCCACGAGCCGTCCTCCCGGTGAAAGGACGCATCCTCATACATGGCGTCGGTGAGGTCCTTTTCCTCCGTCACCATGCCGTCGATGAAGCCCACCAGCTGACTCTCATCCCAGAGCAGCAGGAAATGCCCGCCATAAGCGCCGAGGCGCTCCCGGAACTGCGCCCTCGTGGCCGCCTCCGCCGCCGGGAAGCACTCCGCCTCCACTGCTGCCACCGCGTCCAGATCGGCCGGTGTCGCTTTTCTGATATTCATTGATTCTCCCGTCTCCTTTTCCACGCCCGTTTGTCGTCCGGCGTGCACAGGCCCGCCGGATTCCGCTTCTTTTATCATAACAGGAAACGGAAAATTTTTCAGCGCACGCAAAAGGCGGCCTGCCGGGCCGCCTCGTTTTATTTCTTCTTGCCTTTGTCGTCCTTCTGCGCTTTCTTGTCTTTCTTGTCCTTATCCTTGTCTTTTTTATCTTTGTCTTTCTTGTCCTTTTTGTCCTTCGAGCCGTTCTTCTTGCCCTTCTGCGGACGGACCGCTTCCTCCGGCGCCGCTTCCGGCGCGGGATCGAGCTGGGCCGATTCGGCTTTCGCCGCTTCAATCTGGGCGGTGCTGGCGGCCGCCACTTCCCGTTCCAGGTCGTTGTCGCTCATGCGGGGCAGAATGGCCTGAATGGTGGTGCCTTCCCCTTCTACGCTGCTGATCTCGATAGTGCCGCGGTGCTGATTGACGATGTGCTTGCAGATGGCCAGTCCCAGTCCGCTGCCGCCGGTGGATTTGTTGCGGCTCTCGTCCGCCCGGTAGAACCGTTCAAAGACGCGGCCCTGCTTTTCCTTCGGAATGCCGATGCCCGTATCGCTCACGGCCAGACGCACCTTGTCCTCGCCCTCCGGCCGGATGGACACGGTGACGGTGCCGCCCTCTCGGTTGTATTTCACGGCGTTGTCCACGCAGTTCATCACCAGCTCCGAAAGGAGGGAGGAATTGCCGTACACGTACAGCGGCTCCGCATCCACGTGGATGGTCACGTGCTTGGCCGCTGCCTGCGGCTCGATGAGGTCTGCCGCATAGCGGGCGGCTTTGCCCATATCCACAGGCTTCCAGGTGATGGTCGTCTGATTTTCCTCAATCTTGGACAGGTGCATGATGGTCTCGATGAGGGACATCATCCGCTGGGATTCCTCAAAAATGCGGCTGCCGAAGAGCTTCACGTCCGCCTCGTTCTGGTACATGCCGTTGGCGATCATTTCCGCAAATCCGCTGATGGAGGTGAGCGGCGTTTTCAGCTCGTGGGACACGTTGGCCGAAAATTCCCGGCGCATTTTTTCCGCCGCATAGGAGGCGGTCAGATCGTGGAGCACGATGAGCAGGCCGGTGGTCTCGTCAGCGAGCTCGATGCGCGCCATGCTCGTCCGGTACGGACGGCCGTTGAGAGTCATGGTGTACTCGTTCCGCTCGGAGGGTTCCTTTTCAAAGGCCAGCCCGATGGCGCGGAGCCAGTCCTCGTCCCGGTAGAGCACGGCCACCTTGCGGTACCGGATGTCGTCGGAGCTGTGGAAGATCCGCTTGGCCGTGCGGTTGTAGTCGATCACTTCCTGCTGGTCATTGAGGAGCAGGATGCCGTCGCTGATGGTATCAATCACCGTACGGACCGTATTCCGTTCCTCCTCCAGATCCTCCATGTAATTCTGGATCTCTTTTTTCTGCTCCCGCACCTTGTTCACCAGCGGCTGGAGTTCCTTGTAGCCGCCGGGGATGGGCCGTTCCGGCGCGCCTTCCATGATGTCGCTGATCAGCCCCTCCAGCTGGCGCAGGGGGCGGAGCACATAGTCAGTCTCCTTCTGGGAGGCCGCAAAGCACCCCACCGCAAATACGCCGAGGAACAGCAGAATTTCCGGCAGGAGCGGCGTCAGGATGCCCGCCGGCGCACTCCGCGGCACGGCGATGCGGAGAATGCTGCCGTCTGCCGCCTTCTGGGCGGAATAGCTCATGGGCTCGCCGTTGGGATTTTTCCGTACGGAATGGCCCGTGCCGTCTGCGATGGCTTCCCGGATCTCCGGTTCATCCGCGCCGCCGTCGGTCTCCGGATGAGAGGCATAGAGGAGGGTCCCGTCCGCACCGAACCAGGTGATGTGCATTTCCCGCTCGCTCTTGCTCCGGATGGTCTCCAGGAAGGCAATGTCCCGGACGGCGTCTCCGGTGAGTCCGTCGGCGGCGATCTCCGTGAGATGCCCGATCTCATGGAGCGCCCGCGCCTGGATGCCCTGATAGTAAAGGATGCCTGCCACGAGGAAAGAGATCACGACGGAAAGGATCCCCGTCAGAAGCAGGCTTTTGTGGATCTGTGCTCTCATTCTTTTCTTGTCACGACTCCTTTTTATTTCATTTATTTTTCACCGAGCCTGTAGCCCACACCGCGGACGGTGCGGATGAGGGAGCCGGCGCTTCCCAGCTTCTGCCGCAGGCTCATGATGTGCATGTCGATGGTGCGGCTCTCCATTTCAAAGGGGGACCCCCATACGGCCTGCATGATCTGGTCCCGGGAAAGGACGATGCCCTTATTGAGGATCATATAGCAGAGCAGCTCGTATTCCTTCAGGGTGAGCTGCACCTCCCGGCCGTTTTCCGTCACGATGTGCTGGCGGCAGTCCACGGTGATGCTCCCGAAGGACAGCGTGGACGATTCCTTTTCCACGCCGCGCTGGCTGCGCCGCATGACGGAACGGATGCGCGACAGGAGCTCCATGATGCCGAAGGGCTTCGTCACATAGTCGTCCGCCCCGAGGTCGAGCCCCCGCACGATATCGAATTCGCTGGTTTTGGCGGTCATCATGATGACGGGAATGTTCTTGTCCTCCGGATTGTCCCGGAGCTCCTTCAGGATGGTGAGGCCGTCCTTGCCGGGCAGCATGATGTCCAGCAGGATGAGGTCCGGCTTGTTGTGTTCGATCACGCGGTAGAGCTCCTCCGATGAACCGAACCCGATCACGTTGTACCCCTGCCCGCGCATGGCGTAGCTCACCAGTTCCCGAATATTTTCGTCATCTTCCACACAGTAAATCAGCGGCATAGTATCCCCCTTGTTTTCCGGCGCTGCCGGCGCCGCCGGGTCTTTCCCGGATATATCACTATATATTACATGCTTTCTTTTTGTCAAATGAAATTTACGTCTATCTTATCCTGCACTCATTTTCGGGTACGTATAAGAAAACAGCCGCCCGCTGCGGCTGTACTGCAATACATGCCATAGCGGGCAGCTGTCCGTTCCGGAAATGACGCTTCCGGGGCGCGGAGTCCTTCTCCGGAGCATCGATCAGCCGAAATTGCCGGATACGTAACGGATGGTCCGTTCTTTCTGCGGATTGTCGAAAATCTGCTGGGTGTCGCCGTATTCCACCATTTCGCCGAGGTAGAAAAAGGCGGTGCGGTCGGCGATGCGCTTTGCCTGCTGCATATTGTGCGTCACCATGATGACCGTGTATTTCTTTTTCAGTTCCAGTGCGAGGTCCTCGATGTGGGCCGTGGAGATCGGGTCCAGCGCGGAGGTCGCTTCGTCCATCAGGAGGACTTCCGGATTGACGGCGAGCGCACGGGCGATGCAGAGACGCTGCTGCTGGCCGCCGGAGAGGCCGAGCGCAGACTTTTTGAGGCGGTCCTTCAGTTCATCCCAGATGGCGGCCTGGCGGAGGCTGGTCTCTACGATCTCATCCAGCTCGGCCTTTTTTGTGATGCCCTTCAGACGGGGGCCGTAGGCCACATTGTCATAGATGCTCTTCGGGAAGGGATTCGGCTGCTGGAATACCATGCCCACGTGGCGGCGCAGAACGATGGGGTCCACGTCCTTGTAGGCATCGACGCCGTCGAGCATGATCTCCCCTTCCACGCGGCATCCCGGCACGAGGTCGTTCATGCGGTTGAGCGTACGCAGGAAGGTCGATTTGCCGCAGCCGGACGGTCCGATCAGCGCGGTGATCTTATTGCGTTCGATTTTCAGATTGATGTCTTTCAGAGCCTGAAAGCTGCCGTAGTACAGATTGACGTGATTGCAGGTGAAACTGAGATTGGAACGGATCGGCATGGACGCCTCCGCGGCAGCCACTCCAAGTACGCTGTCATTATACATTATGCATTCTCTCCTTCGGATTTCTTTGCTAAGTGGCGGCTCAGAAGACGAGCGCCGATGCTGAATACAAGAACCATGATCATGAGGACCGCAGAAGCCGCGGCGGCAACGTCACCAGCGGAAGCGCTGGTCGCTTCCGTACGGGAGGCCCATACCTGCAGGGACAGGGTCTCGCCCGGGCGGAACGGATTGAGCGGGCATACCGGCGAGGTGATGTCCCAGACGCTCCAGTTGATGTCGGTGCTCATGCCGGCGGTGTAGAGGAGAGCGGCAGCTTCGCCGAAGCCGCG
>JFBN01561499.1_pt1 | contig 39541 bp, 65 predicted proteins | sample 768741 | NCBI WGS metagenome assembly JFBN01 (sample SAMN01983846, study PRJNA193217) | chicken gut metagenome | biome: terrestrial biome; isolation source: ceca of Broiler chicken | host: Gallus gallus | place: United Kingdom: England | collected 2010-09-07
CACCAGATAAACCACTAGCTATGCTGTTAATTATTTCTGTAGAAATATCGCCTGCACCATCAATAATGCTAGATAATGCAGATAACATCCCACTAGCAATTTCTTTTACAGCGTTAACTATATAGCCAATACCGCCAGATATTACACCTATAATGCTGTCTATTACCCCACTTATAACATCTATAACAGGGCTTATGGCACTACCTAAAGCACTAAATATGGTTACAATCATATCTGCCAATTGCATTAAAGAAGTTCCCAAAGCAGAAACGATAGTAACTATAGACGTTATTAACATATCCATGAAATTAACTACGGCAGTCAATACTTCAACCACGGTAGTGAAGGCGTCTGCAATACCCCCTATTATTTCTGCAATAACATCTACATGGTTCAATAAGAATGTTATTAGCCACGTTATAACGTTAGCTACAAGACCTATAACAGCAACAATAGCACTAACAAATAAATCGAAACCTTTACTGCTAATTATGGCGGTAAATAAAGCAACAATAGCATTTCCCAGTTCTTGGAATTTTGGAATTAGTGGGCTAAATACTTCTACAATCTTAGATACTGTGTCAACTACACTATTATAAAAATTATCAATCATTTGTTTAGCGTTATCTGCGTCCCCAAAGATTGCTTCAAAGAAGCCAGATAATACGCTATCTCCGCCATTAAGCCATTTTATAAACTCTTCTATTGCAACACCTATTGCAATTAAAGCCGCCAAAACAGCACCCCAAGGTGAAAAAATAAAGGCTCTGGAAATTGTAACAACTTGCTTTATCGAACTAGCCATATCACTAAACACGCCAGCAAGTTTAATACCAGCAAGCCCAGCAAGTAATGGAGTTAGGGAAATTATATGCTTAGATAAAAACTCTAATGCCTGCCCGCCAATTACAGATACCTGAGTAAACACATCACCCAGCATTTTCCCAAAATAAGATATAGATGGTTCAACATTGCGCACTAATTCTCTAAAACCCTTGGCTATGTTGGTAAGTATCGGCACAATAGCTCTAAAAATAGGCAATAATCCCATTTTTATACTATGTGTTAATACCGTTATAGACATCGAATATTCTTTAGCTGCAAGCGCGTCCTCTTCCGTAAATGTTCCAATTTCTTTTGCGAGTTCTAACTGTCTACGGATTGCGTCCCCGCCTTGCTGTAGCCATGTGGCGGTTTTTAAATCAGATACGCCAATCTGACGTGCAATACCACTTGCTTGTGCTTGGTCCATGTTATGCAGTGCGTCCGCAAATTCTAAGATGTAATCTTCGGTTTTCTTCATCTCTCCGTTTGCGTCTGTAACTGCTGGTAAAATGCCATTCTGAATAAAGTCGGTATACATCGCACCGCCTTCGTTAAATTTAGCGTCAACCATCCAGTCGTTAAAGTCCGCGAATATTTCGCCTACCTCATCCGCTTCGACGCCTGCCATTTCGGCTGCCGTGCGCCATGCAGATAATGTTTCTATATTTACACCTAAAGCGTCGCTTAGATTTCCGACTTGTGTTATTTCATCGGCGAAACTTTGTACAAACCCACCAGTAGCTAAACCTGCAAGTGCTGGACCAACAACACCGCCCATCAAGTTACTTAAACCACTTTTTACGTTGCCAACAACGGAGTTTAATTGCCTGTCTAATCCATCGGCATCTAACCCTAGCTTTATTAGAAATTCTCCGACTGTGTCTGCCATTATTTATGTTTCACCTCCTCTAGTGCTATTTCTTCATTAATTGCATTTATTGCAACTATTTCATATAAATTCAATAAATCTTCATAAGAATATATAGTTTCTAATTCATATAGGGTGGCAAGATTTTTACTTATTACCACCCCAACTTTTACACTAACATTTACATACGTTTCGTAATTGTTATGTCCGCTGTTTTTCGGTTCGGGGATTTCGCCCCGTTGCTGAAAAAACTAAAATTAAGTTTCAAGGCTTCAAATCTAAGCTTATACAACGTTTTTACGTCTGAAATAATGCTATCTGCGTTGTTAGCGTTTAATGGAGTTGCAAAGTTAGTATTGTTAGAATCTGGCACATGGGAGCAACATTCAAGTAACTCGTTATACAATGGCTCAACCTTGTCATAATCAAGTTTCCCGAACATTTCCATAAACTTGCTGAAATCCATATTTTTAAAGCTGTTGGAAATTTTATTTATGTTAAAACTAGAAAAAACACTAGATAGTACATTAGCTCCAGCAGCTAAAATAAGTACTTTATTAATCCAGCGTTCTTGTTTAATAGCAGACATTTGTTTAATTTTAAATGTTAACGGGTTTCCGTCATCAATTATTGTAACTATTTTTTCTTTTCTCACCTTATGCCACCTCTTCAAAATCGAATGTGTAAGCTATTGGAGCTAATGTTTTCTGCATGTCTGGCAACACCTTAGCAGTTTTTAAAACCCCAAAGTTATACATAATAATTTTGCTCAAAGAAGGCAATGTTATAACTAAATTGCACAGATAAATCTTTTTATTTTTAATCATAGACTTATAGAGGTGGTCTAAATATTCTTTAGACGGGCTAGTTGGTTCTAATGTAATAGTTATTGTTTTAATGCTAGGAGTATAACCAGCCGTCATATATCCATCAATTCCTATACGTGTTTCGGCGATTGTGTCATCACTTTGGCTTATAGCTGCGTCCGTGGAAAACTGCTGTAATTGGAAACCTTGCGGATACAAACTATCTACAGTCATATATGCAATAGCATTTGCAGAAGTAATATTTCTGTTCATATTTTAACCCCCTTATAAAATTGCTGTAACTGGTAATTCTACACGGTGTACACTTCCACCGTATGTATACCACAATCCAAGAGTAGGAGTATCTCGTTCCACCCTAGCTTGAGCACCTGGGTCACTTACCATTAAATAATATCCGTCTGTATTAATTTGGTTAGACACATCCTCCCCTATTTCTTGAATTAATTGAGCTTTTTGAGCTTCGGACAGTGTAACGCCAGCGTCAATAACACCGTTATTTAAAGCTCTGTTAATCGGGTCCATGCACCATGCTCTAATTGTTGTATAACCTGCGTCTGTATACGGTACGCGTCCGACTTGTCCAAAGCCATTAACTATGGATACCTGCAACGCGTTTCTAAGCCATAAATTGCCAATAAATGCGTCTATAAATCCAAAACTACCGCCAATCATTGCACCTTGGTAGTAGTAAACAAATTGGTCATTTCTTGTTGCGTAGTTTCCGTAAAAGTTAACCTTTAAATCCACACAATTAGAAGCTGTTGTATCGTCATTCACACTTGCTTTTAACCCAGATTGTGTTTTAAATGCCCATGTTACAAGACCATTATTTCTATTCCAATCTATAGAAGCCCCAATACTCATTGCAAAAAGTGCATATTCAAGTCCGCCAAAAGTAAGTAATACCCCTTCATAATTAGATTGTGCTAATGTATTTGGGAGGTTACCGCTGGAACTTGGTGTTGTGTCATCGCTATTTGTTGTATATGGGCAATATAAATACTCACCATTGGAATTATTAGCCCACTCTGCAAATTCTTCGATAATTGCGTCCTCTGGCTGTTCCATAGTTGTAAAAGATACCCAGTTTTGTGTATTGCTTGTAATGCTATCCATATTGGCACTAGGAGTAAGCTCATCGGAGCCATTGCTTACAGTTGCCCCACCAGAAGCTGTTAAGCCTAAAACTGTAGCGGCGTTTTGTGCGCCGTCTGTAGCGACTGTAATGGAGCTTGTTGCACCAGTTGTACCGCTAGTAATAATAAAAGCGTTTAAATTACTGTTATAGCTTACTGTAGTGCCAGATAATTTCTGTTGTAATGTATTCGCCACATCTGATTGTGTATTGGCTTCACTTAAATCAAGCGTGCTAACAGTAACTGGACTGCCATCGATATTTATCGTAAAACCACCTGCACTAATAGCTTTTAATTGGTCCATTGTTCCTGCTTGTCCGCCAATTAAGGAAGCTGCTATCGCGTCCGTAACCAATCTAGCAAAACTAATTTTCTGTGGCTTTGTAAAACTATTATCGTATCCTAAAAAATAACTTTGTGCTGCTTCATATTCTGCCGATGTCAACCCAAAGTAAGCACCTACTGCACTTGCGTTGGAGAAATTCATCGCGCCTGGGAAAATACACAAAGAATTTGTTGTTAATAAAAGCCCTGTTATTTCTAAATCTGTGCCGCCAGCGTTAATAACTCTAGGCACAACATTTACAATTTGGCTTGCAGAAATACTCATGTTTAAAATTCCCCCTTTATGGTTTATGATGTGCGTCTATATTTTCAACACGTAATTTTACAGAATTAAAGTAATCCTGTGTTAGTGTTGTTTGGTCCCACTGTGTCAAATGTAAACTAACTCTGTATCTATGAAGATATTGGTCCTGCTCATCTACATACGGAAGATATTCCATATCATCCGCATAATTTAGACTAGCATTATTATTATTAAAAAATATTACCCCTATATCGCTACGCCCCAATGTTTCTATCGTTGAAGCTTGCTCTTGAGCAATTTCTTGATTTATATTACAAAAATCTATATCAACAATATATTCGCGAAGTGTTTTATTAGCTATATTTCCTTGTTCAGACTGGGAGTAATCAATTATATTTGTACCTATACGCAAAGTATCTTGTATGCTAATTACAATAAAATTTTGCGTTTGTGGTAATGCCATTCGGTTTTCCCAACCTCTAAAAATATTGTTGCCAATAGCATTAGGGGCATATGTCAAAATAAAATCGTAAACTGCGTCAAGTATCATGCATCGCCACCGCCTTCTTGATACCAGCTAGAAGCACTAAAGTCTGGCGGTTCTACTTGTTGCGTTATACCTGCATTGCACCATCCGTCTTGGCTCCAATCCTCAATTACGCTAGTAATAAGCCAATAAGTATTGTCGGCTCTCTTTATAAAATCCCCACTTCTTAATATCGGCATACGCTGTATACCACTTACAGGCATACTCTCGTCCGAATATACGAAAATTTGTTCAGATGCCTTTGTATCGTTCACACGTTCTAAATGCTTAAGTGCTTGGGCGTCTAACGGCTGTATATTGGCTTGTATGTCTTGTGGCTCTAGGTAGATAGATGTAATTTGTCCCTTGTTATTTACTTGCCCATCGGATTGGTATAAGATACAACTTTCATCGGGGTGTATTGCTGTAATTGCACCTCTAACAACATCATGTAAATTTAAGCCGAACATGATGTTCCACCGTCGATATATTTCATACTAAGAATATCTTTAACTTGTTTATAACTATATCCAGATTTAACAAGCTCTTTTATTAGCGCTTCCTTTTCTTGAAGTTGCTTTAATTCACTTTGCGAGAAGCAATCTCTAATATTTTCTTTTTTAGTTATTCCAAGTTTGTTTCTTAGTTGTTTTGCGTTAAATCCAAAAACATTTTTATATGCTAGGTCGGTAAAATTTTTATATACAAACTTCTTATGTGGGCTTTCGGGATAATCATCTCGTATAACATCAGTTAAAGAGCGACGGACTTCCTTATTTTTGGCACGTTCGATTAATCTGCCAAGCTCGATATCATGCAAGCGTTTTAATCTTGCTTCCATTTCATTAAAAGCATCTATAAAATCTAACTTCCACGCATCGGCTTTATCACCAGTAAACCCCATAACAAGAAAAGAAAATCCATCTCTATCCATGTAATAAATAGTGTTTCTTTTCCCTGTTACATCTTTGTAATAATCCTTAAAAAAGTGGCTGGAAAGCCTGTCACCATTAGCTGAGCACAATTTTGTGCTCAGTGAACGCAAAACTACTTTATGTTTTTTTTCAAAACGTTTAGCAACTTGAATAGATGAAACAACTATTTTATTATTAATAATTTCAACTAAATCGTTTTTATTTTCTAATTCATTCATTATCCTTCCACCTCATATGCTACCGAAGATATCATCTGCCCTGTGTCGATTAGAACCTGTTCTGGATTTATGGCGGTTGTATTTCTACCACTACGACCACGGCGAGCCTTCATACGGACTGTTTTAGGTGAGTTTCCTCCCGGTTCCCAACTTTTTATGGTTTTCTTTACATCTCCTACGGCAACTATTCCAGCTTTTCTGTAGGCGTTTAAAACGTTATTTCTACTAAGACCGCCATTTTTAACGCTACTTTTTATGCCTTTTACCCACTTTTTAAGGTTTCGTCTTATAGTTCGTTTCATGAACGGGCGACGTGGATTGTGTATACCCATCTCATTTAAATAGGCAACATAGGCAACTGGTGTACCGTCTGGATATCGTGAGTTTTGGAAGAATCCAACTTTTAAATTGGCTTTTACGCCTGCAATCTCTCTAAGTTTTTTATTAAGTTTGTCTTGTCCGGTAAATTTAACGTCTACAGTAAGCAAAATACCTCACCCCCAGTCGGTATTTGGCGGTAGCTTGCCAATACACAGAACCGCATACTGTTTGTGTGTACCAATTTGCATTAACTAGCGGAGTAACGGAAACATTTACTTTACCTTCTGTAGCAGCCGTGATTGTGCCGACTATACTATCCCCACGTTTCTTAAGAGTAGCTATATGACACGTAAGCATATATAAAAGCATTTTTCTTTCAGCTAAATCTTTAACAGGGCTTTTGTCTGTGTTATCAAGTAGAAGGGTAGCCGCATTGAAATAATTCTTTAATACTGCTTCATCTACATCTTTAAATTGTGGGTATAGGGTCTTAAATTCATCTACATCAAAAACAACTACATCATCATCCATTATTATCACCCTTTATATGGTTCGCTGTTATTAGCTTCTTTCGGGTCTATTGGTTCAAAACCGTGTCTTAAATCAATACGTTCTTCGGCTTCTGCTCTTACATTTCTGGATTTAGCTTCAAATAACAACCCTTGTTTAATAAGGTCATTGTCTGGATAATGCGCTTTAATCCATTCCCATGCTTCACGTGGTACGCCCATTGTTACACCGTAAGCACCAACAGGAATAACGCCTTTATCTTTGCCTTTTAAATTTGTTGCATTGCCATAAAATACAACCGCTGTTTTGTTTCCGCTGTTATTCGGAATATAGAACTTTATATCACGAGGATAATTAAGGCAGATTGTTACTGTATCGCCTGTTGTCTGCATAGGTTTTTTATTAACTCTTTTATCGCTAACTCCACCGATAACATCACCATTTTTTATAGTACCGTTTATAATTGCCTGTTTTTTCGCTGTTTTAGTTTTGTATTTTCTAGTAGTTTTTGTTACTGTTTCCATTTAATACGCTCCTTAAAATAAAAAGGGTGGATATACCACCCGTATTTTATACTCCTGTCATACTTGCGATTGCGAACGGTCTATATACAATAGCTCCATAAGTACCGAATACATACTTCTGTTCATACCAAGAAGAATAAGAAACAACACGTAAAGCACGCATTTTTTCACTAAATCCGTATTCAGCAACTTTTTGTCCGCTAATTGTTCTTGCCGCTAAAATAACAGTATTTCCGCTTGTTGCCGCTAATTCTGGTAATACAACAATAGACAAGTTGCTGAAATATTTATTAAGCATATCCAATACGGAAACATTGTAGTCTGTTGCCTTGCCAAGTAATACGTTACTTGAAGGAGGAACAGCCAACACTAAATCACTTTTCTGGTCAATTAATCCCATGCTGTTTTCAAACAGTTCGGAAGCCAGTAAAAGAATGTCATCATAAATCTGCTGTGTAGTTTTACCTGTCCATTTAGTAACATTTGTGTTGACTGTTGCAGGTGCAATAGACGCTGGCAAGTTTGGTTCGTTCAGTAAGCCATAAATATTTCTTCCCGTTACGCCGTACAGATAATATTTATTGCTGTCAATGTTAATTACCGTTGCCGCGCTACGCTGTTTTTCAGCCGCTAAATTAACCATAGCTTTACCCAAAACAGCCATTTCCTGCTCACCGTATCTAATATGCGTCTGAGCTAAGAAATTTTCACGATACGGATATGTTACATTTACATCAGACGTTGCACCGTTGCCAAAATCTGTGTAAGGGGTGCTATGTCCTGTTGCTTCAATTGCACGGAACACAGAACCGCTATTTGTCCAATCACCCTTTTTAACTTCACCGAAAATCTCACGAGCGTTTGTAGGAGCGGTTAAAATATCTACAACTTTCGGGTCGATATATGTTGTAAATACCGCTGGTACTCCGCTGTTAGGTGGTGTAATTAATGCGCTATCATGCGCCAATCTATCAATATTGTTTTTTGTAATAAAGCCTTTTGCGCCGTCAAAGACAAAACCTTTTTCACGCATTTTTTTCAATGCTTCACGTTCATTCATCTGCTTTTTACCTCCTTATTCTCCTGCCGTTGTTGTTATGGTTACATCTGTGCTTCCATCAAAACTTGCGTTTCCGTTTGTCGTACCGCTTAAAGTTATGGTTCTAGCTGTTGCTAACTTTGTAGCCGTTGCGGCGTTTCCAGTACAATTTTCAGCCGTTATTGCATTATCAGCGTTTGTGGCATGTGTTGCATTATCTGCTGTATTTGCTTTTCCTGTAGTATTAATTGTTGCTGTTCCTACTAATTTTTCAGCGTCTAACGAAGTAACGGGAATGGTAATGTCCTGACTACCATCAAATGCGGTCGCTGTTCCTGTCGCACCTGTACCAATGGAAATATTCCTAGCTGTAGAAAGTTTTGTAGCAGTCGCCGAATTGCCTGTACAGGCTTCGGAACTTTTTGCAACTGCTACATTGTTTATCTTAAAAGTTGTTTTTTGTTCAGCCATTTTAAATCATCCTCAACCGTTTATAACTTTAACGGTGTTTTTGGTAACCGTTACTTCGTCATTCTCCCCCGTTACATCTGTAACCACGCTCATTGTCTGTGCGGCGGCTGTAGTGCTCACCGCAGGAGTAGCACCATAATTACTAATAACGACAATGTCGCCTTCATCACCCGCTTGCATAAAAGCCCAATCCGTTTCTACTGCTCCCGATACCGTACTACCAGCGTCTCCCACTTTTATTGTTCCATCTGTAGTATTAGCAAATACTTTCTGCCCTACAGTTACCGTAGCGGGTGCAAGGACATAAAAGTCGCCTTCCACCATTACATTTACGTTATAGCCTTTTGGAACAATATTGCTTGCGTTGCCTGTTTCATCATCATCTGGAAACGATACAAGGGTATTAATTGGATAAATAACATCTCTAGCAACAAAACCGAGCGGCTTACCTGTACCAGTATTTTTTACCTGTCCAACATTGGAAGTATCACCCCAGCAAAAACCGCCAATAGTTAAATCAGTACCTGCGATTTTCCCTAATGCTGTACTAACCACAGGATTGATAGAAGCAAAAGCTCCCGGTACGCCGATTGCAGGATATATATTTACACTTGTCTGAAAATCTGCCATGTTTTAATCCTCCTTATTCAATGTCATTTAATCTATCGAAAATTTTTGCAGTATCATCATCTAACTCGCTACGTGAAAAAATACCACTATCGTTTGCAACATATGTCGGGGTAACTTCCAAAAGCATATCAACCATACCTTCATAGGCGGCGGAATTGTAATGCTCTGGATTTTTACCTGCGCTTCTAAGTGCAAAAGCATAGATATCATTTGCGCTATCAAATGCAAGCGGGTCTGTAATATTGCCTACTAACGGTTTAACTTTATTAGCGGCTTTATTTAAAGAGCGATAATGCGCTTTTGTTTCTGCAATAGTTTTGGTTTTGGTATCAGCAACGATTTTTTCTCTAAATTTTTTTAAGCTATCTTCCCCTAATGCACGCTTCATGCCCTCGCTTTCGTGCTCTCTGTCAATGCGTTCTGGGTCTGCTTTTTCACGTTTTTCACCGTATTTAATACCCATTTCGAAGGCTTCACGGAAGTTAGGGTCTTTCATTTTTTCGTCTAACCAATCATCATCTTTTGCAGGTGGTGTCGGTGGTTCTGCTGGTTTTTCTTCCTGTGCAGGTGGTTTGATATCCTCATCTTTGCCAGCGCAAGCGTCTGCGGCTTCTGGAGTATCACCCTTCAATTTTTCCAGCACTCCTTTGTATGTTGTTCTGGTTTCTTCACTCAGCCCCGGCATAAATTTATTAATAATTTCATCTACAGTCGCATTAGCGTCAATATCCAAGCCGACTTCACGCGGGTCGTATCCTTCGACCTGTGCTTCAATAGCGTTTAATGCTTTCTGAAATCCAGCGGATAATACTTCACTTGCTTCTATACCTAAATTAGCGTCATTCGCTAAATTGTTGCGCTGTTTCTTAAATTCAATAATCCGTTTTTTGCTCATTAATTTTTCACTCCTTTTTATTTCTTCAGGCTTTTTGTCTGCAACGGCTACATCATGCCCTGCCCTCCCCTCACGAACTAAGGCGACATGATTACCGGATATGTTACGCATTACAAAATCGTAATGTATTTTTTGTCCGTCTATCTCATATTCACCGGGTGTAAAGTCAGGCGTAAAACGATACGCGCACGATATTTCTTTTGCGCTTCCGTCCTCTATGGCTTTGATTGCTTCTGCGTCTGTTACGGTTAAACTGTTTTTAAGGTACGGAGCTTCAAATACGGCATCTGTTCCTGTACTCCCCACAATGTATTCTTTGGGCTGTGTTTCAGCGTCTATCTGATGATGTTCCATTAATAGCGGCAATCCGTTGAATGTATTAACAGCTTCTTTTAATTCATCTGGGTCGCGAAGTGCGTAATAAATGTGGTCTGCTTCCAGTCCTAAATCTGTGAAGTCTGGTATCTCACTTCCTAAATACGGATTAACACAGGCTTTAGAAATAGGTGTAAGTTTTACATGTAAATAACCGTTATCATCAAAAGTCCTCATTGTTGTCTGTGTATCGAAAATTAAGTTCCCTTTTATTTTTTTCACCCCCTTTCAGTAAAATGGGTATAAAAAAAACCACCTACAAAATTGTTTGTAAGTGGTTTAATATTTAATTTTATTTCCAAATCTATCGAATGCAGGTCTGCCTTGTTCATCTGCGATTAAACCTTTATAGCTATCGGGATTAATCTCGGGAGGTTTCCCTTTAATAAGATTTAATACACTATTTAAATTTTCGTTGGTATCTGCAAATTTATTACTAAGTGCTACAGATTTAACCTCACATTCTGCAATGGTTTCAAGTGCTGTTGCTATACGTTCTAACGCCACGGAAATTCTTGTTTCTTCTGTCATTTTATTTCTCCTTACTCATCAAATCCTGGTATCAAACTTTCGAATTGGCAATTACAATATACGAGTTCTCCCGGTTTAACATTTCTATGCACATCAGCGTCATATAGTCCGTCATCAAGATTAAATGTCTGCCCATTCATTTTTATATGAGTTATACGACTGCTATATTTACCCGGTACGTGTACCCAACGTCCTTTGCTTGCTCCGACTGCCTTTGCTTCAAAGATTGCAAAATTCTGCGTGGTCTTGTTCATTTGGTCACGTGCCAAAAGTGCCGATTTATTACTGCTTTTGCTGTCTAGTGGTTCCATAATCTTATCTATTTCTTCGTTTAAGTATTGCATGTCAAAGCCCGTTATAAATGCGTTATTAACTGCCTGCTGCACATTGTATAAATATTGTTGGGGTATGGATTTTATAAGAGCAACGTTGTCATCGGTTATTTTTTTTACTATTTCCTTATCCTGTTTGGAATACCTAGGTTTTAATGTCATACCCATTTGCTTAAGTTTTCGCATAATCTGGTTGGCAGTTCTTTTTCTCGTTTTATCAGTTAACCACTTGGCGAACTCTTTGCTTTTTTCATCGTAGCGTTTGTACCACTTTTGGCGGAGAAATTTCATCACCTGCGCCCATGTGTCGCCGATTGCGTCCTGTGCTACGTTCCTTTTTAAGTAGGCTATCAGTTCCTTCTTAACGTCTTTTTGCATTTCATGTAGTAATTCTTCTAGCTTGCGTCTGTATTCAATTTCGTATGCCCTACTCGGTCTACTGCGTCCAAACGTCTGCTGTTTACTCATAGTATTTCAACAACTTTCTTTTCTGTCGGTTCTGCTGGGTCTTCACTAGGATTAAATGGTTCTAACGGGTCGCTGTCTGGTTTTGGTTCTATATATGGGTCTAAGTTGTTATACCCGCTGTCTGGGTCATCAATCAATTTTTGTCTTATTTCTTCCGGGGATAATACGCCAAGTTCTGCATACATATTTGCTGTTTCGGCTTCTGTTTTATTATTTGCTATCTGTTGCGCTTTGTCAGCTTCGCTAAGCGGCGCAAATTTAAAGTTAATACTTTCATCTATACTGCCAAACTCGTTAAGCTGTAAAACCTTTATTAGACGGTTTAACGGTTCTCTAAATATTTTTTCCTGCAAACTTTCGATATTATCGTAGTGGTTTTGTAAATCTGCGTCCCCTGTATTAAATCCAGCCGGTGAAATCCCCCACATTTTAGTTACAGGCTCATTAAACATCGCGGCAACGTATTCCATAGACTGGCGAACTAAATCCGTTACACCAGACAAAGAAGTTGTCATAACGACAATATCTTCACTATCTTTATCAATTACCGCACAGCCATCGTTATCTCTATTTTGATTAAAATACGTCATGCGCTGGCGTAATTGAGTATCGAAGCCACCGCTCAAAACCTCTTGCATATTGGTTTTTACGACCATGAGAGAATATTTATTTAATAATCTGCTTGCACTTTCTCTGTTTGCCGTATAATGGCTCACAGCGTCTAAAACCTTTTGAGACAGCGATAAGCCAAAGAAATTATATGCAGGCTTTAACATTACCGGTAATTCATTTTCGGCAAAATATAACAATCTGCTTTCATGTACAGGCACACCCTGTATATACCATACATTCGGTTTGTAATAATCATTGGATAATGGATTAGTTGAGTTATAAAATCCCGGTGATATATTATATGGCTCTATTAGTTGTATACCTTTAAAGCTTCCTTGTCTAAATGTTATAGGACTAAGAATTAACGGATTAGCAAGATTTTTTGTTTCTTCGCCTGTATCTATAAAACCTAAGCACCCGCCAAAATATCCACAAAAAGAACTAGCTTTATTAAAGACGTCTTTTATCTTAAATCTTTTCACAGCTTTTTCTAGTGCTTTAATTTTTTCGTCTTGCTTGTCATCCTGTATTTCGTTATCATCTTCGCCGCTTGCTACTAATTTTCCCCATTTACGTGTCATTTCATCTGCACGCATTTCAACACCTGCACGGATTAAACCATTTTGAACAAGTCCCGATAATACGCCGTAGCCTATAAATACGGGCAATCCTTCTTCGCCTAATTCTTCAAGTGAATGGGATAACAGATTTCTAACTGGCGTAAAACATTTGTCTAATGCAGTTTGTACACTTTTTGGCGGATTTCCTAAAGTTGTTGGTAATTTATAATCATCTGCGGTTTTAGGTGGATTGTATGCCGCTGTATCATTTATCACATTTGGATTTATTTTAACTCTTTTGTTTTTGTTGCTATTATATTTTCTTTTATAATAATTTCTCAATCAAACCACCTTTTCCACTATAAAAATACATTTGTTTTTACTATACCTGTGTTATTATAGCACCTGCATTTACAACTTATTTATTTTTTATATAAATAATTCAAGTTTGTGTAAACTATCTGAACAAAATACCCGGATTAATTTTAATAGGTTTATGCTGTTGCAGTTCTCTAAGTGCTTGCGTGGTAGCGTCTACTTGGTCATCATGCGCCACTACTGGAAAATTAATTAATTCCGTTATATAATCCTCAATCCACGGGCATACAAGCGGGGACGGAATATATACGTTGCCAGCTTCCAACATAGGAGTAACAGCATAAGCACGGCTTACTTTTCCGCCGTCTGGCTCTATCGGAGTAATTCCCTGCACTGTATTTTTAAGGGTATCAATCACCGCTGAGCCATTGGCTTTATCTTCAACCATTTTTTTTAAAGCCTTTGGGTATTTATTGGATAATTTTATAAACTCGTGTAGCGTTTCAGTGAAACTCATGCGCTTTCTTACTTGGTCTATAAGATAGCAGTCTGCCCCTTTGCGCCCCCATACCTGCCCTACCACGTAGTCTGTGCCGTCAGTACCTTTAAAGGTCATATCCCAGCTCGTTATCATGGCATCAAATCGGCTAGGAAGTACATTCCAATATTTAAACCACTCTTTTTTAAATACTGTACCACCATCTACAGTAGGCTTTTGCTGGTATAAAGCTTCCCAATCACGAGAGCCAATATCAGATTTAATCTGTAATAATTGTTCAAGGTCATATCTTTCGGGGTGAAGTGCTTCCCCCTTCTTTCGGTGCGGTTCATCATGCGTTGCGATTGCAGGATATTCTATAACCTCCCAATTTTTGGCGTCTTTATCTTTTTCAAGAAGTCTACCGCATAAATCGTCAGTGTTATGAGTAGGTATAAGAGATTTTCCGACAAGGTAAAGCCCGTCTTTTGCTGTTGTTGATATACAACGTCCCCACCCACATTCATTTTTAGGGGCTAAAGAAGCCGTGATACCGCGCTCCTTTTTATACAATTTATTTATTTTTTTGTACTTAATTTTGCAAGGAATTTCTATTGTTGGCGAAAAGCTAAATCTTAAACAATCATAATTCCTTTTATATTTATCAAAGGCAACGGTATTTTTTTTATTTACTATTACGTCATTACTGCATATCATACCTAAAGAATGCACGACATCTTTCACATCACGGTATAACCTCACGTTCGTATTGGCGAAACGGTATAAATTATTGCTTTTATCGCCATCACTGTCAATTAATCCTGCCAGTAATTCCAACCTATCCGATACAGAAGCCGTTTTGTAAATATCCGGTATGTGCTTATTATTAATAAGGTTCAGCTTTGTTAAATGCTTTCGTATTCCTTGCCCTGTATACGTATAGAAATAATCACCGTGTGAGCATTGCCGTTTTTTATAACTATAAACAGTGCTTTCACAGTGTTTATAGTAATTTTTACCACAGCGAATTATTGGGGCTTTCTTATCACCGTCCCCCAACCATAGACCAAGCCAATACGGGTCTATCGGCAACGGCACTGTATTTGTAAATTCAATTGGTTTTATTTTGGGCAATGTACGCTGTTTATTAATTTTTAATAATTCGCCTGCTTCTACAACTTTCGGCTTGCGTTCTGGTCTGCTTTTCACTGCCCATAGGTGAGTTTTACTGCAAATAATATCTTCGGTTTCCGTAGAAATTTTTACATCACACCATACCGGCGGCGTTACATATTTTACTTTTACAGGTTTACCGTCTATACCAAATACATAATCCCCAATTTTTAATTCGCCATGTTTTTTCCAGCCTTTAGTTGTTAATACTGGAGTGTCATCTTTTATGGGGTGCCAGCGCGTCATTATTATTAATATCCCGCCACCGGGCGATAGGCGCGTATATAAAGTTGATGTATACCAGTTATATACCTTATCTCTAATTGTTGGGCTGTCGGCTTCTTGGCGGTCTTTGAATACATCGTCTACAATCAGAATGTCACCGCCCATACCAGTAATACCAGCACCAACGCCAGCAGATTTATAAACGCCTTTATGTCTTACTACTTCGAATATGTCGCTATTCCTCAAGTAGGTCTGATTTTTGTTTTTTGAGTTTTTGCCACTAAGTGTAGAATCTGGAAATAAATTAAGATAAAGGTTGTTATCCATTACCCTTTGCACGTCCCTGTTATTTCTACTTGCTAAGTCTGAAGAATAAGACGTGGCAATTATAGAAGTATCTGGATATCTACCTAAAACATATGCAGGAAACCGTCTGGATGCTATTTCCGTTTTCCCACTTCTTGGTGGCATGGTAAGCATTAACCTTGGGCTTTCTTTGCGTCTAACCTTGTCTAAAAACTCATCTAACTTTTGGCAGATTTCCTCATGCACCCAGCCCGCTTGATATTCTGGAAACGTGTACAAAGTAAATCCTAGTAATGTCTGTCTCGCTAAACTTCGGCGCAAGATTTCTTTTAATGCTTCTTTATTTTCCATTTTCAAAGACCTCGTGTGTAAGTTTTAGCAAGTCATCCTTATTCATGCCAGATAAATTTATGTCAATATTGTTTTTCTGCTCAACCATTATTTTGTCATCATCATGATTGATTTCCTTCTTAAGTTTTTCGATACGAAGTTTTTGCTCTTCCGTTGCTAGTTCAGAATTGCACATTTCTTCATATTGCTTAATCAAATTCATAAGCGTTCCCATGGCACGGGATTGAGCCATTAAAAAAGAAGCCTGCTTGTCGTAGGCTTCCGTATATTGATATGTCGTTCCTTTGCTACCTTCGCCAGTTATTCGCTCTGTAAAATCGTCATTATCTCTCACGAACATGATTTTTTGAGAACGGATAATAGCTGCATACTTAATGCAAATATTTTCCCAAAGAATGTCTATCAGAGACATGGTTTCTATAGCCCCTATAAGTTCCAAAGTTTCCTCTGGAAAATACTTGGCAAATAAACCGTGTTTTACTGCGTTTATATTTCTGTTTGGTGCTCCTCTAGTTTCAACCTTTTTTTGTTTCGTTTTTGAACCTTTTTTTGAACCTTTTTTGCGCTCCCATTTGTACCTAGAAGCCCATTCTCTAACGGTTTTAATAGGTATTTTGTACTGTTCTAAAATTGATTTAAAAGTTGAACCTTTTTCATATAAAATTTGAACCTTTTTCTTTACCTTTTCATCATACGCCAACTCACCTCACCTACCATTATTTTTTGCGTTTATGTAATAAAAAAGCCCCCACTTTTAACGGGAGCTTTTACAGATTTTTGATTTTAGGGGTCTACCCCAAGCGAAATATTTAAAAAACAAAACCTTTCAAGGAGGCGGTTTCATAACCGCACTTTTATTATATGCTATTTAGGTCATATCTACAATGTATTAAATATTCTTTTGTTAGAACATTTAAGAACATTTTGTACTATCTTCTAAAGCCTTGCCGACCAGCTCCAAAGCTCGCGGATGTAAAGTCTTTGTAATATAAGAATATGAGTAGTGAGTTGTGTCGTATATTTCATCAAAAGACTTGTTGTTTATATATTTTAAAATCAATATCCTTTTGCATACTTCTTGTGTTGGGCTCACTTTTAAATTAAATATAAACTGCTGGATGTCGCCCTTTTTCTTAAACAATTCACCCTTTTGGTGTTCGATTTTGGCTATTTGTTTTTCTAGCTTAACTAAGTAATCGCTTATGTCGTTATTCTTACCACCACCACCAGGAGACGCACTATATGAAGCCGTTATCTTGCCACAATCTTTTTTAATTTCACTTAGCATAAGATTGCACTGTATCATTTTCTCGTTGAGTGTTTGTATCTGCTGTAAATATTTTTTGCCCTTGTTTATATAAAATCTGTTCATAGTTACACCTCTAAATATTTTTAACTACTTACATCTGCGTGTTAAACCAAGTAAATTTGTACAAAAAGCATTATATTTCTTAGCTAAGTGGAAAATTTTGTATAATTTTTTATAAAGTTTTCCATAGCTTTCTGCGTTTTCAATCTCATCTTCTAAAAACTTAAGAGTAGTATATTTGTTAATTCCATCAAACGCCCAAACATATGGTATTTCTATAATGCAAATTTGCTCATTGGTGTTTTGTTCAGTAACAAAAAAGTCCATTACAGCAATGTTCCAATTATAACCGACACAATGATTAGCCTCTGGTACCAAGTAACTCGGATTGCCTTTAAACCTTCTCCAACGTAAAAGACGTAAAGAATATTTGCCGCATCCAATATTATTTATTTTTTCTTTTATTCTCTTTATGGTTTTTTTATTAGTCAGCACTGGAAAAATCTTTTGGTATATATCTTTATTTTTAAAAAAGAATACGATTTCGATATTATCAAAGTTTATATATACTTTTTTCATTTTCATAACTCCTTAACCGATTAATAACAATGTCGCTGCACATAATACAATCACCATGCAGGATACCAATATTAAATTTCTATCTTCGATTTTTCGTTCTCTTGCCATTTGTTCAACCTCATATTTGGTTGGCATCCGTTTTATGATTTTTTCATCTTTCATCTTGTTTCTCTCCTTTTTATTTCTAATCCGTTATAACGAGTTTTTATCTTTAACACATAAAATCATACATAGATTTGTTTTTATCTCAATACAAGCAATGTCAGGCTTATTATATTGGATTTTATTTGTATATCCGCTTAGTTTTTAAATCCCTAAGCTTAAACCGTTCTGCTTGCTCAAGCTCGTAACGCTTAAGCACTCTACGTATTACAAACATGGCAGATTTAATCCGTTTCTGTGCGTCCGCGTCCTCCGCTTTCATTATGTTTTTTATGGCATTATGCGGAACGTAGTCCGCACAATGCCCATCGTTTGTTAAGATGTTGTAGTCATCCATAATCAAAACTCCTTGTATTGATATTTGACATACCCTCTATCGCCGTAATATCCACGGCGAGCGTTTTTTTCTAATCCGTTGTTATATACTTCGTCCTCGGTCAATGCATAATGTTTCCCGTGTCTTAGAATAGCTATGTGAATAAATTGTTGCGCCGATTGGGAGACATCAAACGCCTCATCTAGCAAATGCGTGAAGTCTGCTCGGTCTAGTTCGCCCCGTTCTGCTTTCCTACAGCAATCTGCATAAGCACTTGCGAACTCCATAAGCTCGCTCATCATTTTTTGCTGTTCATCTGCCACAGTTAAGCTATCAAATTTCTTAACATGTGGCTTACGTCTAAACCTCATTTTGCTCATTTATATCACTCCTTGTCTAAAAATTTAGTTGCTCGTTCTATTTGTTTTGGTGTTCCGGTTGGTACCAATCCAACCCCGTGCCCATTAGCCATAACCATAATCGAATATTCTTTTTCCATATAATCCTGTATTAATGGCAATCTAGCCAAAAGCTCACAGCCTTCAATTTTGTATTTTTTTCGTATCTTATTTTCTAGGCGTTGTAGCTTTTTATTTATTGCATTACATATAGAAGTATTGCCATGTATACAAGTTAAAGCTGTCAATAATTCGTTAAACTCAATTATTTCTGGATTAAGTTCTTTAAATCTATTTTTGAGTTTTTGTAGACACACTTCAGATATTCGTAAAACATCGCTATAATCAAGTACATCATTTTTTCTTAATTTTGTTTGTGTTGCATCTAGCAATTCGTTAAAATCGTACATATACTCTATAAAAGATTTTGGTTGTAGCGTTTTTCTTATATAATCCTCCGTTACTTTATACATTACAAACATCGCTATTGTGTCTTTTGGTCTTTTTAATATTTGTTGTGTGTTTCTAAACTTTAAATATTCTTCTATGGCTTCATCTAAGTTTAATAACGGGTTTTTATATATTTTTATAACCTCATTGTTGTACTGTTCGTTCTTTGTCATGTTCTCTGTACGCCCCGTAGAGCTTAAAAAAGTCATCCGCGTTTAATATTATTAGCCACTTCTTATTATTGCGTCTGTGAGCCACTATAGGGATTTCACCCTTATTTGCAGCTACACTGTCCCTAATAGATTGTTCCATGGCTTCATATAGATTTAATTTTTCCGTTCTCTTTACCTCTATATGGATACCTGGCAATCCTTCCACATCTCCAGCGTGTCCAGCTTTACCGCAATGCTGGGCGGTTCTATATGCTTCTTTATATCCTAAGTCTTGGCAGAGGTGAGCAAATTCAATCTCACCTTTTCTGCCTTTATTGCGTTGCATTTTTCCCATCACATAACCCCCTTAAACCATTTCATGCATCCAATACGCATAAAATCTTTTATTTGTGTATCTGTCAATGGCTCGACATCTTTTCTTTTTGGTGCTTTAGCGTCAATCTTGCAATCGTATGAAACTGTTATTATACCTGCAATGCCCGCTACTCTCTTTTGTATTTCATCTTTATGCTTTTTATACAATTCTTCTGGTAATATCTCTTTTCTATATTCACCCGTCATCAGAACGTTTGGAATGCAGATATTTTTTATACCAAAATGCTTGCCTAACCTTATTTGTATTTCTTGCTCTGACGCTTTATCCAATGCCTTATCCAGTGCTTCATTCATTAAATCATCTAATTTCACGCCAGTAGGTTTGTACATTTTACTTAAAGATTTATCATATGCCGTAGCTTCTTTTTCTGTAAAATCCTTCAAATTACTTTCCATTTACTTTCCACCTACTTTCCATTTTTAACTTTATCGTACACTTTATCATTTATCGCACGTTTTATCGCACATTTTTATTACTCAAAAGCTCTCCATAGTTCATTGTTTACGTCGTTTATTTTCCAATTTTCTGGTTCTACTTCTAAATTGCATCTTATATAGTTGGTATCAGTAACGCCAGCAAACGGGCATGTAAAGCACACATTATTACTGGAACAAACGTCTTTTATAACTTGTAAAGCTTTTGCGATTTCTTCTCTGCTACGTTCCATATCTTCACCCTCCTAAGTATCGTCTAAAGTATCCCAAAGTATCGCTAGAGACACTTTAGATGTTTTGTTTTATTCTTCGCTGTCTTGGATTAATAATTCTGGATTATCCCAAAGGTTGCCAACCACGTGGAAACTTACATCTCCGACAAAATACCAGTCTATCTCGTAGCTTATTTCATGTCGTAGCTTTTCTTCGTTGTAGTCTATGACGCCATATTCACCATCTAAATCGAGAATAATATCGCCATCGTATATATCCTCATCGAAATCACTTTTCCCAATATATTGCCCTACTGTATCTGGATGCACTTGGATACCACAGATAAATACATGGGTTTTATCTTTGTCTATATCGTCTGGCTCTACAGATATATTCTGTCCGTAAATCCAATCGCCAACTGTATATCCTAAGGTTTTTAAAAATCTGGTTCTATGGTCTATTATTTTCCCTCTAAATTTAAACTCTCTCATGTTTACCAACCTCTCAATCGCTCTATGTCCTTTTGTATCTTGGCTGTTTTGTAGCCCATAATGCCTCCAACGCAAATTAATTTTCCGTAGGTTATAGCACCTATTGCAGTGCCAAATAATTTTACATAGCGTTTCAGAAGTTTTTCATATTCCCGTTCTGCACGTATGCCTATATTTATTAAATGCTCCTGTCTTTTTCTAAATAAGCATCCGTTATCTTCGCACCCCATTATTTATTCTCCCTTCTTAAGGTTATTTCTACACTTAAACCTGTTTTAGCATCCGTTTTTATTACTTTGTTTTTTAGCATAAAACTAGCTACATCTGGATAATCTTTTGCATAATTTAAAATCATTTCTCCAACAATAGCTATATAGCCTAATTTTTCCTGTAAATCCATTTCTCGCACCCCTTTTATTTCTAAATCACATCTATCTGAATAACTAAAGCTTGAATTTCTATCATCGCAAATGTCGCATGGGTAATCTTGGGTGAAGTTACTGTCTTTATACTCACACACATTGCAAATATCTCGATTAACAAACCCAGAATTTAATTTACATTCATAACATGGATTTTCTGTTTCATCTCGATGGAAATATTTGCACATCAAGCAGTTGTTATTTTTATCATTCATGTGCTATCTCCTATCTCTGGCATTTATGGAACGGTAGAGTTCTTCTGCCGTCCCTGTTTTTATTTGTTTTACCAGTGCTTCATGTTCTGCCCTTGCGTCATCTTCGCAGCTATAGGTCATTGCCCATAATTCTTCGCCAAACTTAATGCCGAACTCATCTATATCAAAGTTCTTAAAAACTTTGGTACTATATCGAAACATATACGATGTATGTCTAGCGAATTCTTCATCTCCGTGAGCAACGTCCGTAGTTGATAATAGGTATATTTCACCTTTATATTCAAATGCGTATCGTTGGTAGAGACCTTTTCTGCTCTTAAATTTTAGATACATATTAACCTTATCTAAGCAATCCTCTTTATCTAATTTATGCCAATGTTTAGGATAATTACCGCAATTGCTAAAGAAAAAGCAACAATTGCAATAACCTGCATAGTCTCTCATTTCGCAATTGAAATGTTTTTTTAATACTTCAACCGCTTTATTCTGTTTTTCCATATTTTGTTTATCGCTAGTATCATAAGAATGTACGGAACTCACATCACTAATACAATTTAAATTCAAATTACACGTTTTACATATGCCACGGAAAAAATAATGGTTTTTGCAATATCTTTTTAATGTCTGTATAGATGTATTTATTTCATCCATATTTGCAAATACTTCTTTAATCATCTTTTCACCTCATTATTTAGCAATTTTGGTTTATGCCCGTTCATTAGTTTTAGGATTACATCCATTTCTTTTTTGTTCTCATCTCGTTTAACCACCTTGTTATACACTCGCATAAATCTATCTGCCACGCCGTAATCACCGCCACAGATATTGCGAGAGCCTATTATTTTTACCGTTTCTTTTATCGCTGGATGAGACCACTCCACATTCTGTTTATAGAAATCGATTTTACGTTTTACCTCTTCCCATGCCTCGAAATCTAGTGGTGCTTTATTCTGATTCTGGCTGTCCATTATTTCTTTGCATGCTTCTATAATTTCCACAGGCATCGGCACCGTGGGTATTTTTTTTGTTCTCAATACCTTATACAGTGCCGCCTGTGCTAGTGAGAATGGTACATCTGGCATAATTGCAGCCCAAGCATTGGCGGTAAGCCTTATGTCTAAGTGTTGGGTGTTTGGCATAGTGGCTACCACTACTTTTAATAATTTTGCCGCTTCCGTTACGTTCATATTTACCATCCTTCTTTTGCTTGTTCTTCGTTAATTAAGTTGTCTAGGTCATCAAAAGCGTTTCTTTGTTGCGGGAATTTAGGAACAAATGGTTTATCACCTCTCTTTAAAACGCCCTCGATGTACGCCAGCGACTTTTTGTTTCTCATTACGGCTATCTCTATAGCTTTTAGCACTTGCTCCTCTCCATAGGCTTCTACGAAGTTTTTAAGGGCGTTCATCTCTACAGGAGAGCAACACAGTCCGTTCCTGCTAATTTCCTTTGTGTAGGATTGTATAACCGCAGTTGTAGTGGCTCCTATACTACTACTACTGTTAATATTATTATTGTTAATATTATTACTGTTAATATTACTGTCCTGGTTTTCCGTATCCGGAATTTCCGTATACGGAATTTCCGTATCCGTAAAATCAGGACACGGGGAACAAATTATTTGTGGAAGTGTATAGATGTTATTCTTAAATAATGTTCCTTTTTTAGTTTGTTTAATTGTTATATATCCGCGTTCTACAAGCTTTTTGCGGTGCCTGTAAAATCTGTCTTTGGTCATTCCTAATTCGGCACACATCAGTTTCACGCTAGGAAAAGCACTTTTACCAGCACCAGCAAAAGAACACATGTACGCGTAAATCGCCTTTGCTTCCACTGTCAATGTTTTATCTCGCATTATTTTTTTTGGTATAATGCCGTACCCATCGGATAATATGCCTTGTGCTTCTAACTTATCATTCATGGTGCGCCTCCCTTAAGTTTTTGTGACTAAGGTTGTATACCTTCCCTATTTCTTCCGTAAGTGGGATAGGTTGCAATATATATTTTTTTAAAAATGTCTTTTTGCCTATGGTGTGGACTTCATTGTGGTGTTTACGGCATAACGGTAATACCATCATTCCAATTTGTGGGATTTCTTTTCTGTTGCGTCCAGCACCTATGGCGTTTACATGGTGCAATTCTGCTTTTTTGCCACATACACAGCAACATTTTTTCATTAAACACGCCCATATATAACGCGGAATATCCTCACAAAGTTTATATAAAGGCTCTCCGGTATCTATGCCATGAAGTATGCAAAAATCTATAAGATATGTTATATATAGCCTTGCTTCGGTCATGGTGCAGTTGGATAAAGAAAAGTCACTGTCTTTTACTTGGTAGCTGGAACCTCTAAACATTAGCTTGGTTATTTCTTTTGTGTTTTCTATTGGCATATAGCCCCACCACGCGGAAATATAGCTAAGTAATACATATGCCTTACGCCGTTGTGCATTGCTTATCTTGCGTTTGTCTGGCAGTTCTACGGTGATATTATTTACATCTACGATATCTTTGTTGGCACAGGGTACAAAAACGATGTACCCGTCTTTGTACTCCTGCACTGTTTCAGCATTTATAATCAAAATGGAATTTCTTCCCCAAAGCTTCCAGCATTATCTGGAGCATTGTTTATTTGTTTTTTAGCCGGTGGTTCGATTTCTTCAATGCCTTCTACCGGTCTAATTGCAATTAATTTTGTAGATGTAGATATGCCACCTTTGCGATTTATATATTCTTCTTCACGGAATACCCCGCCAAAAACTTTATTAACAAGGCTTTTTTCGTTCCAATCCCATTTGTATCCTGGATTGGATGCTTCAATGTTTTGTATCATGCCTTTAAAACGTCCCAATGCTTCGCCTTCAGTAAGCTGGTAATAATAACATCTCCATTTAGGCTCGTTTGTACGGCTCTTATCACTTAGGTACTGTTCTAAGAAAAAGTCTTTGTATTCGCCTGTAGCGATGTCTACGGCTACTTTTAGCATTTCTTTACCTGTCTTGCTTAAAACACATTCTGCATTAGTTATGTTGCAGACATAGCCACCTGCTGGCAATTTTTTATAGTTTCCTGTAATAGCTTCTACGCTATCCCAATTAGCTGGTTTTTTCATATTTCATTACTCCTCTTCGTATTTTATTAATTCATCGATTACAAATTTAATATCATTGGGAATTGTTTTATCTTCGAACAATCCCATCGGTGATTTTGCTGTTGAGTGGTCTGCATGCGTCTCAAACACGTATTTACCATCAAGGGCTTTTGCTAATAAAACCGTCGTAAACTTGCTCTCTAAAACGATTTTATCTAGCTTCTTGCCACTGGTCTTAATGTGTGTAAAATAAAATCCAGCGTCGTCTCTGTCGGTTTGAGTATGCGCCGCACAAACCACCGTAAGGTCATCACGCATTAAATGGAACTTGGAGACTATGCGCCATATACAAGTGGCTAAATCCTGCCATTTATCGAAGTTTTTTTCCTTCATGCGTGCCATTTCATCATCTACCATTACTGTGTTTATGGTATCGATAACCATGACTTTTATATTAGTTAGGTCGCCACTGTCTATACGTTCCATGCACTTTTCTATCGTTGCAACGTTAGAGGTACGAACATAATTTTTATTTGCCACGTTATAGTCTTTTTTCCAACCTCTCCAACTTAAGCCTTTGCGGTCGGCATCAATTATGAAAGTTGTTTTCGGGTCCAAATTTCTAAGGCTTGTCGTTTTACCAGAACCACTTTCACCCATTATACAAATGACTCTCGCCATTTTGTTTCACCTCACTTTATTTGTAGATTCTGTTTTTTTACTATGCGAACCCCGTCACATTCCAGACCACTTTGAATATCTTTTTTTAGGCGAACCTTATCGACTATTGGTTCAACATCTATAAAATATTCATCTGGTATGTTATCGGTGCTATCGATTTCTAACGCTTTGCTGGTTCTAAAACTTAAAGCCACTTTTGGTGTTTCAAATTTGCTTAAACCACTGTTTAATAAATCCATAGCTAGATATTGTTTCAAGTTTTCTATTTTATTCTCTTTAGCTTTTTTTCTAGCTCGCAGCGTTTTAATTTCTTCATCGATTGCTTTTTTATCTACTGTTAGATTTTTTATAAAAATAGCTATGTTTTCGCGTTTGCTTTCTTTGGCAATATTTAATTCAGATAGCTGTTCATTTAGTTGTTCAGGGTTTAATATCTCCCCAGTCTCAAGGTCAATATTTTCCTGTATAACCCTTTCAATTTCTTGATTTATCTCATATAGTGTCATTGCGTTTGCCTCCTGTTTAGAACGGTATATATTCTCCATCGTATAGACTGCCTTCTAAAAAATATCTGGTAGAAGGTCTCTTGAAATATTCCTTTAATATTTCCTTTTTCTGTAATGCTCCGTTTCGGGATATTAGCAGTTTCCCTCTGTAATTTGTACATACACTCAATGTACTTTTACCATCACTAGTTATTTTTATGTTATAATCAAGACGTAGGGCTTCTACCGCTTGATTTTGGGTTATCTCATGTCTATTGTGTAGAAGTTTTTGTTTAAATAACGCTTCATATAAATTTTTATTTATTGACTTCATTTTTGTTTCACCCGTATAATTTAAATGTCATATTTTTTATTTATCTATTAGCAGGAGGTTAACCAATGCGGTTAGTTCCTGCTGTTTTTTTATCTGTTTTTGTAAGAATGGTACTATTTCTTTTGGTTTAAATATCCCTCTTCTAACCGTGTAAACCTCCTTATGGTTTGGTATAAAATAAATCTTCATGTTTAATCATCCTTTCTGTTATAGCCGTGCATTTCGTCCCAGCGTCTTTGATTTGCGCCTACGAAGAATGCGCAAGTGATAAATCCTATCATGCCGCCAAATATAAACGTGCCAATTAATACAAGCATTTAGTTTTCCCTCTCTTTCTCTACAATTCCATTTGTGATTAAATCTAGTAGCACATCTGGTGCGGTTCTTGCATATGTGTCTACATCTCTGTTTATAATGCGCACATAGGCGAAGTCGCTATTTTTTATTTCGTTTGTGAACACTAGAATTGTTATTCCTACAGAGCAGTTAAGATACCAGCACGGCTCCATTTTCCATTTGTCGCTGAACACGCTTTCTTTAAATCCATATTGTTTTAATTCATGCAGATTGTGCTTTTTAATTATTAGCATCGTACTGCCTTCTTTCTTAATGTTTTCTTATTAGCAACACAGCATTTTTGTTATCGTTTATATTAGCTGTATTACCTATAATCTCCCAGAAGTCGCCTTCTGCTATAGAGTTTATAACTATTCTCTCATTGTTTTTAACAGCATAGAATTCGCCTTTTATTATCTTTATTTCACCTGTGAAGCCGTTAATGTTTTCCGTTTGTGAATGTAGCCTTACGATGTCATGCTCAAACATCATTATTTCAGTGAACCGTCTTTTCTGGTTTTTTCTATAGCCGTTTATAGGTGCCCTTAATCCTAATGTTTCTGAACATACCTCGTATAGTTCCCATTCGTTATAATCGCTGTTAATCATTAAGATATCTTTAAATAATGGGTGCCTGTTAAGTTGGTCACCATACGTGAAATGGCGTCTATATTTTATTTTCTTTTTTTTATAACCATATTTTTGCCCCCTAAAGAACCAGTTTTCATAATCCCTTAGGTCTATGCCTTTGTATTTTGTTATCTGCTTTCTCATTAGTGATAATGTGTTTCTCATTAGATACCTACTCTCTTGGATTGATTGTTTCACCACTTACCGCCTGCTCTAACCACTGGGCATAACGGCGTATTTTGGATGCTTCTTTTTTTACATCGTCTTTACGCCCCATACGGCAAACGTACTTGATAATGTTTCCTTTTAGGAAGCCTATAAACTCATCAGCGGTCATGTTAGCTTGCATAGCCTCAATCGGTTGATGGTCAGACATGTTATAATGGCTGTCATAGTTGTTATTTGGTACTTCGTGGATTTGTTCCATAATGTCTGTATCAAACTCAAAGTTAGGTCTGTCATCATGGTTATAACAAGACCAACACGGCTGTTCATTTATACGTTTGTTCCTGTATTTGCATACTTCACAAACTCTTTCGATTGCTTCATTCATTGCTTTTTACCTCTTTTCTTTGTTATCTGTGCAGGTGAGTAGCACGTTCTATCATCCGCACACACTGGAACCGCCAAACCGCATATTAGATGCAGTATTTGTACTTGGTTTGGCTTTAGCTTTTTACCACATCGCCAACATTTCATGTTTACGCCTCCAGTTCTTGGTACGCCTTTTCTATACACTCTAAGAATGTATAATTGCACGTAACTTCTATGCCCAATTCTGACGTTTTTATAAGGTCCATGTCTTGCAGTTTGTGCAAAATATCCTCTACGCTTCGATATTCCAAGTTGAAAACATTCTTGAAGCTGGCGTAAATGGTTTTAAAGTCTAGTTTTGCCGTTTGTTTATCCAATGTTAATTCTGGTAGTCCGTCGACTATTATTGCCAATGCTACCCATACATTGGGTTTATATTCTTTTTTGTAATATAGGTCTCCCAATCTGCTTATTAATGGCAGTAAAGCGTGGTTTGGATTTTCTTTTTCTACGGCTTTAGGCATATACATATTTAGCAATATATTTAAATCAGCTGTTATCTCATCTGTTTTAAAATCATACAGGTTTGATAGCTCTTTTAAGATGTATTGCTTATCAAAGTCGCTAAGGCTAAATACTAACCGCCAAATGCTGTCTTGGTCATAGGTTAAAATCTTATAGTGCATAACTTCCATTGTGATGTTTTCCTCAAGAAATCTATCATATGCTTTTATAAGACCGCCTAGAGGTGTTAATCTTTTTCCGTCGCTTAGCCCTGCAATCTTTAGCCAACTTTTTAAAACTTTAATTTGGTTGCTTGTTATGCCTAGATTGTCGGGATTTAATTCCTTTATATGCTTAATGCCTTTGGCTAGATGCCTTATATTAAACGCTCCGTACTTTTTCACTTCCTTCACCTCTTGCTAATTCGTTTTTTAAAAAGTCGACAAAAGCTGTTAGGATATTATCCATAAAATATTTGTCGCTATCACTCCATTTGTAAGAGATTAGATAATTAAATTCGTACCTAAAATCTCGGTCGATGTCTTCGAATTCTGGCATAAAGGCTTCAAATAGTCCTAATAAATACCAATCGTTTTTAACAAAAAAGTCATCTATTCTTTTTATATCTCGCCACGCCCGAAGAGCTTGCTCCTTTGTACAACGGTCATTTTTACGCTGGTATATTACCCAATGTTTTAAATTTTTTATTGTGCTATCTAAATCCAATTCTCTTTCAGACATCAAGTACATTAACTCTTCAAGCGACATTTCGGTTAACGTTTTTTCTATGCTTTCTGGGCACCAAAACACATAGGTACTATTTATAAAGCTAGAAAAAATACTAAGTGTGTAACGGCGGGTACCGACTTTGTTAATAAAGAAATGAGAGATAATGTATCTATCTCTAGTTGCTGTATAGTGTTTATTGTTAATTTTCCTTATCGTAATCATTAGTTAGCACCACCCTTCAAATAGTTTATATATGCCGACTTTGGAATTACTTTTCGGCAGTTTCTACCGTCCGCACCAGATACCGCCACGGCACGGATTTTATTATTTTCTATCATGCGCCTAACCGTCTGTTCGCTAACAGATAACAGCTCGGCAACTTTACGTGCTGAATAGCACGGCTCTGGTTCATCGGCTTTGCCTGCCCGTAGCTTCTTATTTTCCGCTGTGAGCATTGATATTGTGTCTTGGTATTCTTTCATTTTGCGACTTAATGTATCAATAGCCTCTATTTGTTGGCTTAATACGTTTATCGCTTCATCTGGTGTCATGCATTACCCTCCTTAACGCGTTTATTTTTAGCCAGCCTATCTATCATCTCCATATTTGGATAGAAGGCTCTAACTATGCCATAACTTAATCCTTTTTCATCGGCAAGCTCGACCAGCTTGTCGCGCATTGGTTTTTCTTTTGCCTTCTTCTTCCTTCTAACAATCAGTTCTGGGTGTGCGTTTCTAAATTTTATATCTGATAAGATACGCGCCTTGTTTCTTTCGTAGTAGCCTTTGCCTGCGCATTTGTGTGAGCAATACATCTGGTTTTCACGTGTGGCGTCAAACCACTTGTTACACTTAGAGCATGCACAACGTTTAAGCATGGCTGTCAGTCCTTTCAATATCATCTTTGACTTTTTGCGTGGTATATCCAAGCACGTAAGCCAAGACGTCCAATTTTGCAATAATGGTATTGCGTTCAAATATTTTTCTAGCACCGCTGAAGAAGTCCATTTGTGCTAGGCTGTTGCTGTTGTTGCTTTCCTTTGCCGAGTTTATATATTTAGCATATAATTGTTCAGCTCTTGCTTTAACATCGTTGGCATTGTTCATCCAATCAATCCTTTCATTTGTAATTCGGAGAATGGTACATAGTATAACTAGGCTTGTTATTAATCGTTTGTTTGGTCTATTGTCTCCCAATCTCTGGGAAGGTCTGGATAAATTGCTGGGCAGTTTTTAATAAATGCACAGTCAATACCCGAGCCACAATCACAGTTACGACTTTTACAATAACGGCGTATTGTAATTATGGCTCTGTTTAGCTGTTCAACGTCTTTATTCATGTTAGCCTCTTATCTAACGTATGCCCATAACGAGCATTTACTGCCTATTTCAACGCCGTGTGGCACTGTACAAACGGCTCTAGCAAAAGCAATCATCATCTGGTCATTGGTTGCTGTGATATCGTTTGCCAATCTTAAGAGGTCGGCTGTGTCATCATTTCTGTAATTTCCGACGTTGCCCAACTCCGAATATTTGATTAGTTTTCGTCTTATGACTTCGCTTCTATACATAGACCAGTCGATTTTTCTTGCCTGCTGTTCGGCAAAATCCTTAAGCTCGTTTTGGTGGTTATAGATTTTTTCTCTTAAATCTCTGGTGTTATATCTTTCTTTAAAATATCTATTTGCGCTTATTTCACGGATTAAATCCTCAATTTGATAATCTAAACTAAACATAAATATCAACTCTCCTTTTTATCTGCTTTTCCATACCCATAAGCCGTGTTTATCGCGTTTTTGGTAAATGTCATCATCTTTATTTTCATGGGTATATTTTTCACGACAATTTTTGATTGCCTGGCAAAAATCTTTGGTTATTTCTAAAGCAATCGGTATTTGCTCTTTGGTTAATTTGGGCATACTTTTAATACCTAACGTGTTTTTTATTAAATAATTAAGAGCCATTCTGCATTCGTTACTTGTATATATGTCATTTTGGTTTAATATTTTTTGCGACTTAGTAACAAACACTTTATGTGGGCATAACGGTTTATATACTATAGATACGCGGTTCTCTTTTTTCTTTAATACAAGCTCGTTTATTAACTCTTGTTTTAACTCTTCACGTATGGAGTTTTTCAAGCTTTCGATATCCATATCTTCATCGTATTTAAACATTTTTATCCCCCCTACATTATCCAGCAATTAATTTTTGCGATAATAATAATCTAAATGCTTCACGTCCTCGCGGTGTTACAAGAGTTTGAATACCGCTCCAAGTAGTGTATTCGCTTTTCTGTTCTTTTACTTCAAAGTAGCCTTTGTTATTACTGCCGTTAGCTACAAATTGAGAGTACGGCTGTAATTTGCCTTTGGTGTTTCTAAATACAAATTTTCTAGCAAGAAGCCATTCAATAAATCTTTTCTGCCCAATGTGCAACATTTTTGCCGTATCCCTAAAGTTAGTGAGTGTGTTTCTGTCTACCAACTCATCGAAGTATTCAGCTTTAGGCTTCATAATTTGATTTTCGGTTTTTAACTTGTCTAACTCTTGATTAGCTAGTAATACTGCTCTTGCCAAAAATTCAGTTGGATTATTGATTGCCTGTTCAGCAACGGAAGCCGTCATATACATTCCGTTTTTTCTAATTGAAGGGATAACATCATCGAAAACCCAACCTGCAAATTTTTCGGCTAATGGTAATTTACTTCTAACTACTAATCGGTAAACATCGCCTTCGGGAATAAAATTAATCTGAACATTTTGTATTGCTGGTGTTCCGTCGGCTTTTATTCCTGTTTCTACCCCTATACCTTTTTTTAGGGCATGGGGGCAAAATTGGCTAACAGCGTTTGCTGGTTTCGCATATCCTAAAGCTTTTGCTACATCGCTTGCACAAAATAAAATTTTGCCATCTTCAACTATGGTTCTAACTTGCCCAAATTCCGGATTATTAAAAATTTTCAATTCGTTCATTGTTTTTTCTCCTTCTTATAATTTAATTTGTTATGCACCAATCGATTTAAATTTATCGGGTGGCTTATCTCTCGCCTTGTGTTTCCGAGCTTCGGCAACTAAGGCTTTTTTTATTATGTTCGCGCCTTCGATAGTCTCCGTAGATGTAACGGGCTTGCCGTCAACACAAACTTCAAATTTTGGGACTATGGAAACACCTTCGTCCTCGTTGCTTTCCTCTGGTTCTTCTTCTTTTATTGGTTCGGTTTTTTCTTCTACTGTTTCATCGGCTTGTTCAGATTTCTTAAAGTAGTAAATTTCTTCTTTTGTAAAATCTTCAACGCAATCGGCTGTTACATCATAAATTTTTTGAGAAGATATATATTTAAAATTATTATGTTTGTAATCGTCAGCGGTAATTTCTTTATTTACTGTCATTTCTTCAATGAAAGCGCTGGCAAATTTTAAGCCAACAGAATATCTTTCAATGTATGCTATAGCTTTTTCGTATGTGTCCCATACGGTTGTTGTTGCGTCTAACTCGTCCCATTCGTTCCCATATTTAAAAAAGTAGCGAGTAACTTCATAAAATTTGTTGCTTTTGAAATTTTTGCTTAACATATTGCCGTCTCCTTTCAGGTTTTTTTGCCTAGAGCCTAAGCCCTAGGCTGTTAATTTCAATAGTGCTTGGTTTTTCAAGAAGTTTTTCACCTGTTCATAATCCCAATTAAAACTGATTAAGGATTTGACCATGTTTTCAACTTTCTCTACTTTTTTAAGCTGTTCGCTGGATAAATAGTCCCTTATATTGGCGTCTTTGTCTAAATTGTGAAATTCTCTAAACTTTTTAGATGTACAACCGATTGAAAACTGGTATACTAAATCTGTATAATGTTTATATTTGAATTTCTTGTGTGGGCTTTCTGGTATTTCATCACGGATTGTGTCGGTGAGACTTTTGCGGGCAATCTTGCCAGCTTCACGCAGTGCGATGCGTCTATTTAAAAGACCTTCCATTTTATTGAAGGCTTTAATATATTTAACCTTCCATTCAAGTGCTTGTTTACCAGTGAAGCCCATAACCAAGAGAGTGAAGCCGTCACGGTTCATCAAATATTGTTTATATTCCTTTTTGTTTTGAGGATGTATATAAGTATTTTCATAAAAGAAGGGGGTATCCACCATTTTGGACATACCTTTTTTCATAATATAATCGCCATACATACGTTCTATTTCGGTAAATAGTTTATCGTGACGCTTTTTGAAATGTTCAGCAACTTGTCTGCTAGATACCACAGCTTGATTGTTAACAACTTCAACTAAATCTTTCATATTGTTACCTCCTGTTTTTTATTGACCGCCTATAAAGCCTAGGCGGTCTTATCTTTATTGTCGTTGGCTATCTCATCGGCTTTTATTTTCATGCCGATAGCTATGCCGTCTAGCAAAATCTTATCCGCTGTTCTACGCGGGTTTTGCGTAAGAAGTGGGATAATGCTGTTCAATAATTCTTTTTCTAAATTATCATTATCGATATTGTTCATGTTTTCACCTCTCTTCGTTCTGTTTTGTCCTTACAAGGATATTATAAACCAATAAAATACCCTTGTCAACGCTTTTTATGCAAAAAAATATATAAAAATGGGTTTACAAGGACAAAATAAATGTGTTATTATGTTTTTAGAGGGAGGTGTATTATATGAAAGAAAGACTTAAATTAATAAGGAAAAGCTTGAAGAAAACGCAAGAGCAATTCGCTAATCTATGTGGTAAATCAAGAACTGCTTACAACAAGTATGAAGCTGGAGCTGTTATACCAGATGACTCTTTTATACAACTTATATGTATTAAGTTTGATGTAAACGAAAAGTGGCTGCGAACTGGTAAGGGTAAAATGTTTACGGAAAGTAAACAAGGTTTATTAGAGCGTTTGGCTGAAAAATACAACCTTGATAAGTATGATGTGTCCATAGTAAGACACTACATAGAATTATCTAGTAATGACCGAAAGAAGTTTACTTCTTTAATGAAGGTTGTATTTTCTAGCAGTTCTGATGATGAAGTTCCCTCTGATGAAGCTTCTACAATCGACGACCGAATGAAGGTAATAAGAGGCGAATTAGAGAGTGCGGAAAAAGGGCAATATCTACAGCTTCCACTTGTACAAATATCTCGGAAGAAAGAGATAAAGACGCATAAAGTGTCCAGATAAAGTGCTGGGCACTTTATTTGTATGAGCCGTTGCGGTCTGGTCTTTTGGTAAATTAGTATTCTGATACTAAATTTGGCACAAGGAAAAAATGCAGTATTTTTCCTCTTTAATTACTAGGTTATTTTTTAGAAGAAAATTTTGTTTATTTTTTCCTTATGTTGTTATGTTGCAAAATTGGCTGTTTTTGTAAAATGGTCTGTACTCATGTTCTAAAAAATAGCCTTTTTGTAACATCGATATTTCTGTTGGCATTAAATTTGGTCTTAAATTAGTCTAAAATTAATAAAATCTCATTAAACAACGTAGGAAGCCATATAACAAACGATTGTACTTTTTAGGATAAATCATATTGACTATATAATTAAAATCGTTGTATGAGCCTGCTGTAAAGCCGATTTTTAGGCTGTTAATGAAAAACATTTTCATTTTGCTGACGGCTGACATTTTTGTTATCCGTTGGGCATTTTACATATTTTATATAAAAATACTAGGCTTTTTACATAGTATAACTAGGCATAAGAAGGAGCAGAATGACCAACGTAATGAAGAAATAACTAGAGCAGCTATCGGCATTATAGGTGGTCTGTTCTAAATGTGATATAATATGTGTGTGAGCTCTGGTATCTCTACGGGGACCAGCGCGAAAAGAAGAAATGTTTTTAATACAAAAAAGAGCAGGAAAAACCTGCTCTTTACTTTTAGCGCTAAAAACTATATAATATATTTATCCGTTCGAAAATCTACGATTTAGAGCTTAGGCATGCCACCGCCTAGGCTCTTTTTATTTTATAGTAATGAGTTATACATATAAAAAAGAGCCGATACCAATTTAGGTACCGGCTCTTTTAGCACATTAAAACTACTACTTACCACTATTTATATTTTAAGAAAATACTGTTTAAACCTCAATTTTACAATTCCAGATTACACCTGCAACGGAACCACCTCCCAACCCGATGATTAAAAGTCTATTTTATAGCCAACGGCTATTGTGTTGCTATCCACGAACGCCCAGATTTTTTTGTAGTCCGCATTTAAAGCTATGCCATTATTACTAGCACCAACGCCTATACTATAAGTTTTAGTTTGCTGGCTGGCTTCGTATTTGCTCAATAATGTCTGTGCATTGTTCAAGGACTGCGTCAAAACTTGCACTTGCTCCTGTAGCTGCGTTGATTGAGTCTGCAAGATTTCCGACTGTTTCTGCAATGTCTGTACTTGTGCTTGTGATGTCTCCAGCTGTATCTGCAATGTCTTGTTTTGCTCCTTCAGTTTGTTTAAGTTCGCTTCTAATTGTGTCAATTGACTCTCCGTCACCAGGTACGTTTTCTCCTGTACTTCTGCCGAGCAAGAAGCCGATGAGCAAACACAGAAGAATAATACCGCCAATAATAAGCACGGTTTTATAATTGTTTTTAATTTTATCAAGCACATTCATCATCACACTTCTAATTTAGTAATAACAGCATTATTTCTATCTTTATCACCCAAACCATCTAAAAAAATCATATTATCATTCATGGCATGATAACGAGGAAACACCGCAATTAATGGCTCTTTTGGGTTCTTCGCGGTTTTATAGATGTCTTGAATGGTGTGTTTTTCCTCATCTGTTAGTTTATACTTAGAAAAAATAGTTAAAGTTTTCATGTTTGCCCTCCTATATTTAAACTGGTCGAAATCGACTAGTTTTATTTGCTCGTAATTTGCTAAAAAAGGGGGCATATGTATATTATACCCCTTTATCCGCAAGTATTCTTTATTTGCTGGTCATTTTCACTGCTCTTGTGCTAGTAGGTCTAATGCGTCCCGTTTTTCGTTGATAAAGCGGTTACGTAAACCAATTTTCACAACGGTATAACTGCCATTCGCCCAATTTTTCGGGCTATGATAATTACCGTTAGACAACTGATATGCGTTATCACATTCTTTGATTAAGAAATCGTAGATAGCAGCTATCATATCTTCATCGAACTGTTTAGCATCCACATACGTGAGATTATCATATCCCATTAATCTTACTGCTTCTGTGTAAAGCTCAAACATGTTGCCTGGTCCATATTGGATTGCACGGCTAAATAATACAGCCTTCATAGCTTCCGAATGTTTTTCCATGTCATACCCGTGATTTTTGAGCGACCAGTATCCAGCATTGTAATACATATCTCCTGCGTACTCGTTTTGTAATCTTTGAAAACCTTGCGCATCTATTGTGCCGATAGATTTCCACTCGTTTATGAACTCACTAGAGTTAATAGGATAAGCGTTTTTTAAAACGCGCCCATAATTAGCGTAGCAGTCCTCTGGATAGTTACAAAGCCAGTTTACGAAGTTATCTACTACCCCACTTGCGGAGCTAAACTGATAAGAACCATAGCTCACTCCGCCTAAGTCTCCACTTCCAGTACTTACAGTTGCAGGGTCTCCCCCTGCTTCGTATTTCATAACCAAAGAATTATTTAACATGATATCACCCCACTATTTTTTACTAGTATCTTGCGCACCAGTAAACTGTGCCAAGGTATTTTTTATTTTTTCTGGAACAGGAAGCCCACAATTAGCAGCATTTTCTAAAACACTCAATGCTTCTCTACCAATAAAAAAGAGCAATACAACGTCTTTTGTCATTGTTTGCCCTATTAAGTCTATCCTATATGTTGTTGCTATTATTAAAAGAATAACAACTTTTTTCAACTCACCAGCACCACATTTCGCAATATTGTATGCATACACATTGCAAAAACGACCTATTTTGTAATATCTTTGCCGGAACTATTGACACGCACAAGCCCGCCTAAATAACCCAATAGACCGGCACTTATTGTAGTTGACAGTTCCGTATTTCCATAAAAAATAGCCGTTATAAGAGCTGCAACCAGCCCAATAACGACTACCAGATTGACGATATCCAATTTTTCAAACTGCATAAGCTATTCCTCTTTTCTTTGCGGCAGACGAATTGTTTTATTATATAGTCCTCCGATTGCGCCGTTTCCGCCCAATGCTTTATAGGTGTTATACATATCCGTTAAATTTTCCAATGCCCATATTGGAAGAACGCCATCTTTTTCTGCACGGTGGCAGATATTTATAATCTCCACACGCAGAAGCCCGCGAATTGCGCTATCCCGATTAGTTTCCTTTTGTGTAAAGTTTTTATACAGCCTGTAAGCAAATTTCAAAATACCGGCTTGAACAGCTAATGTTATAATTGTGAGCCATTCTCCGGAAAGAAAATTCTCCATTTATTCACCTTCTTTGTTATGCTCCTATTAGGAGTGTGATTGATTTGAACAAAAGATTAAAATTACCAAACGGCTTCGGGAGTATTACCAAGAAATCCGGTCGCCGCCGCAGACCATTTGAAATCCGCAAATGGATAGACGGGCGGCAGAAAGTTATTGGCTATGAAGCTAACTATGAAAGTGCACTTGCCTTTTTGTGTGAATACAATAAAAATCCATTGCTGTTTTCTCCAAGCGAAATAACGTTTGCGGAACTTTTTACCTTAGTTAAAGCCTATCTGTACCCACGTATTAAGCCACATACACAGCAGAGCTACACTGCCGCATATAACCATTTAAAGCGGCTGTATGATAAACAGTTTGCTAAAATTCGTATTGGAGACCTGCAAGCGACTATCCGTGATATACATGATACCGGTGCAGGCTACAGCACCCAGAAAAAGGCTCGACAGGTTCTGCACCACATGTACAATTATGCCGTGAAATATGAAATAATTCCGCCGGAACGTGATATTTCTAAATATGTTGATATAGACAAGGATAAAAAAGTCTACAAGAAAACCATATTCAACACGCGGCAAATTTATAAATTATTTCGTGCCGCCGATGAACACCGATACGCAAAATTAATACTGATGCACATGATGTTAGGAACGCGCCCATCAGAATTTTTAAATATTGAACAGTCCGACATTAAAATCCGACAGCGTTATATTTTAATCCGTGAAAGTAAAACGGAAGCCGGCAGAAATAGAATTATCCCAATACACAGGCAGACTTTGCCGTTTTGGATAGAATTTCTCTCTAAATCCAGCAAATACATTGCTACGGATAGCAACGGCATACAACTTAATTACAGCCGTTTTCGTAGTCGATTTGATAAAACACTCGCGGAGCTGAAAATAAAACGGCATACGCCGCATGAGTGCCGGCACACTTTGGCTAGTCTATTAAGTAATGCAGACGCCAATTCTACCGCAATAAAGAGAATATTGGGGCACGCTAGTAGTAATATCACTGAAAAACATTATACGCATAAAGACCTGCACCAGCTAAAAAAAGCAATGGACTTAATAGTATTTAAATACTAAATTTGGCGCTAATGCGGCGGTAATATTTTTCTGTAAAATAGGCATATCTCCTTATTTTCTAAGGCGGAATACGGCACAAATACGGTAATAGATTTTTAGGCATAATAAAAGCACCTCTTAATCCTTGTCGTTATTAGGATTAGCGGTGCTTTTTGCTTTTTCTGCCAATGCATTTTTTTCTGTTTGTATAATTTCCTTACGCTTGTAATCAGGACATTTTAGATTAGTGCAAAAGCCTTCTGTATCAAGTTTTCTTCCGCAAAATGTACAAAATTTAAGCATTTGTCAATTCCTCCAATTTTGTTGCGTATTCATTTAATGTATTTTGTCGTTCTTGTTGTAGTTCAGCAACATATTCAGCGTCGTTATTATTTTTGGCAACCTGAATTGCTTCGTCAATCGCTTTCACATTGGCTTCATACTCCGATTTAAGAGCATTTGCCTGCTCCTCTAATGTAATTACCCTAGCAGGAGCAGAAATCGGCTTACCGGTCGCACTGTCGCGGATATATCCTGTACCGTTGTCGCCGTCGCCCATATTGCCGGTGTAATAATTCCAATCTTCGTCAGATATTTCAATGTATCCTTCGGATTTCAACTTTTCTTCGCCGCCCCAATCATCAGCTAGAGCTAATGGAACGGCGGCAATTTTTTTACCTTCTTCATCAAATTTCATTAAATATTCTTTACCCATAATTTGCTCCTTAATATCCTATTGCGTCCCATAAAAATTGAGTATTACCTAAATCTCCACCTGTTGTGGGGTCTTTAAGAGGTATTCTAATATTAAAACTACTTTTATTAAAACTATTTATTTCATAGCTATAAATATATCTAGGTATTGATGAATTGTTTAAATAAGATACAGAAACATTTAAACAAGCATTAGGGAAACTTATCGGAAAATTTACGACGCCATTAGCATTTGTAACTGTAGCTTCTCCCCATTGTCTAATTATTCCTGTATTTCCATCTTTCCACCAACCATTTTTTTGCTTACTTGCTGTAAATAAAGACTTAACAAAAGCAGTTGTGGCAATGCGTGTACTGTTGTCGCTTGTTGTTGGTGTTTGTGCTGTTGCTCCTAATGTAAAATCTGGAATTCCATTTGGTACACATCTAAATACATTT
>JFBN01307305.1_pt1 | contig 39028 bp, 27 predicted proteins | sample 768741 | NCBI WGS metagenome assembly JFBN01 (sample SAMN01983846, study PRJNA193217) | chicken gut metagenome | biome: terrestrial biome; isolation source: ceca of Broiler chicken | host: Gallus gallus | place: United Kingdom: England | collected 2010-09-07
CCGCTCTTTTCTTTATCCTTAAAAGAGGTTATTCTTCACCGGCGGGAGAAGCCTCTGCGGGTGCCTCGCTCTCGGCCGGAGCGGCATCGGCAACCCGATTCGAGATGCGCTTCGCACTATTGGCAATCGAGGCCATGGCCCGGTACAACTCGGCCAACAGACGGCCCGAAACGACAATGAGGAAGCCGATAATCGGGTACATGATTATCATCACGACACCCGTGCCCCACGGCAACAGGCTGGCTCCGCCCAACTGGTTCATCATCTCACTGCCGCCAAACAGCAGGAACAGCAGCGATGCCACACAGCCAAACAAGCCGATGTAGAAGCCCAACCACTCGCCTACGGTCTGAATAAAATGCGACACCATGGGAATGGCTACAAACTCGTTATCCTCACAAAGCAGCTCTTTCAATTTTTTCTGCCTGTTAAACCAAAGATGAGCACTCATAATTCCTAAAAAGATAAACAAAAGGAATATCAATACACAAGCAAACACTTCTCCTCCTGAAAGGAATTTAAGTATCCTACTATCTGTTGCCATATAAATGACATATAATGGGAACAGCAGATTCAAAGCGGCAATCACCGCATACAACCAACGGAAAGGTTCACGATAAAATTTTCCATTGTCAATATAATTCCAAACCTTGTCTAAAAAAGCGAATAACTTGTCTTTCATGATAAAAAGAAGTTTAGATGAAGGCCTTTATTCCATAAAGCATGCAAAAAGAGGCCTTTTATTTTTACATACCCTTTGTTAGACAGAAAGATAAACATAACGACAAACAAAAAGAGCCCATGTTCCCCTTTGACATTGCCAGACAGTTCCCTCCCCTGCACTTCAAATATAGTAAATCTATTTTAACTTAGATAAAAATATGTAACTTTTTTTATACTCCCCTACCGATATTTCTCTGAATACCGCGTCGGGGGCGTGGAATGATGGGTGTGTCTCCCATGCACGCAATGCGCATCATGTCACCCCGCACCTCGATGCGGGGCCCAGCCAAGTGACTCTTGCGGGTATTTTCCTTTGCGGATATTCCCTGGATTCCGCATCATGTGCGGAATGACCCCATACAAAGAGAGCTCCAGTCTCCTGAAGCTCTCTTTGTAGCGAGACCGGGGTATGATCCCGGGACCTCATGATTATGAATCATGCGCTCTAACCAACTGAGCTATCTCGCCATCATGTTTATTTTTGCATTGACCGCTTGTCAAATGCGGTGCAAAGATAAGCGATTATTTTGTACTACGCAACAAATCGACGCATTTTTTATCAACAATTTATGCCACAAGCCGGCGAATAAGTCGATAAATCTCGCCTATCCACAAAACAATCGAGGTGGCAGCAAAGATATAGAGCCAATCCATGGGCTTCAACGGGGTCACGCTGAAGAGCGAACCGCCCACACTCACGATGAGTATCTGCCCGGCCAGGATAATGAGGGTCACCCACAGGAAGCCTTTGCAGGTGTTCAACCGGCTGAATGCCGACTGCACATTGCCAAAGGCCTTGGCATTGAACATATTCCAGAATTGCAGGAATACGAAGATGGAGAAGAAGAGGGTGAGTTCATATCGCGTGAGACCTTCGTGCACCGGACTGAAATTGAAGAAGTTGGACAGGAAGAGCCCCAGATCGAACTGGGCTATCGAGGTGACATCGACATGCTTGAAGTATTGCAACAGGCCGAACAACAGCAACACAAAGGCGATGCCGGTACCGATGATGCCCTTGCCCATGGCACGGGTCACGATGTTGTCGTTCAGGTGGCGGGGCTTGTCGCGCATTACCCGCTCGTCGGGCGGCAACGAAGCCAAGGCCAGGGCGGCAAAGGTATCCATAATGAGGTTCACCCACAACATCTGCGTGACGGTGAGAGGCGACTCGGTACCCAGGAATGCCCCGATGAGGACAATGAGACAGGCAGCCACGTTGATGGTCATCTGGAAGAGTATGAACTTCTGGATATTGCGATAGAGCGAACGTCCCCACAGCACAGCTTTGGTGATGCTGCCGAACGAGTTGTCGATGATGGTGATGTCGCTGGCCTCCTTGGCCACCGAGGTGCCGTCGCCCATCGAGAGGCCCACCTGTGCAGCATTGAGTGCCGGTGCGTCGTTGGTACCGTCGCCGGTCACCGCCACCACCTCGTCTTGCGACTGCAAGAGTTTCACCAGCCGCTCCTTGTCCATGGGGCGAGCCCGGGCAATGACTTTCAGGTCGGGGATACGTTCCAGCAGGGTCTTGTCGTCGAGATTGGCAAACTCGGGACCGGTAATGATGTTGCGGTCGCCGTCCTCGGGCTTCCACAACGAAATCTGGCGGGCAATTTCGCGAGCCGTCGCCGGGGTATCGCCCGTAACAATCTTCACCTGGATTCCGGCCTGCAAGCACTCGGCCACGGCTTCGGGCACCTCCTTGCGCACGGGGTCGGCAATGGCAGTCACACCCAGGAAGGTGAGGCGGATATGGGGGGCCAGATGCCCGGCCACGAAATAGGGCTCGTCATCGCCCACCAGCGCATAGGCAAAGCCCAGTGTGCGCATGGCCTGATTCTGGTATTGCAACAGTTTTGCCTCCACGGCGGGACGGCTGCTCTCCATCGGCACAAGTCCCTGCGCGGTTATCTGTTGGGAGCAGAAGTTCATCACATACTCGGGAGCCCCTTTCACATAGACTACCCGATGTTTGAGCAGCGGCGAGTCGACCACCGTAGCCATATATTTGCGCTCGGTCGAGAAGGTGAGCTGCTCCACCACATGCGCCTGGTTGCGCAACGCGGCGTAGTCGACACCCTGGTCGGCCAGCCACAACAGCAAGGCACCCTCGGTGGGATTGCCCAGCACCTTCATCACGCCGTTGGCCCCCTCGTCGAGGTGAGCCGTCGAGTTGGCGGCAATGCCTTCGTAGATAATCTCCTTCGTATTCGAGTCGGGTGCATAGGCAAAGTCGGCCTCGCTGACCCGCATCTGATTCTGTGTGAGCGTACCCGTCTTGTCGGTACAGATTACCGTGGCCGCGCCCATCGTTTCGCAGGCGTGCATCTTGCGCACCAGGTTGTTGTTGGCCAACATGCGCTTCATGCTCATGGCCAGACTGAGGGTGACACTCATGGGCAATCCCTCGGGGACGGCCACCACAATCACGGTCACGGCAATCATGGCCGTCGAGAGCAGATAGCTGCCGAAGCTGAGCCAGTCGAGCACCGGGTGGTCGGCCAGGTAGATGGCCGTGCGGGCAATCAGAATAATTGCCGCAATGACATAACTGGCCTTCGTGATGAACGATGCCAGCGTATTGAGTTGCTTGTCGAGAGGAGTCTGGGTATTGTTCTCAATCTGCGAGCCGGTATAGACCTTGCCATACTCGGTGGCATCGCCCACCTGCGTCACCCGCATCACGCCGTAACCGCCCAGCATGGTCGAGCCGTTCATCACCGCGTTCGAGGGATAGGTCGCCTCTTTGTCAAAGTCGGCCTCGACTGTCGTCTTGGTGGCCATCGGCTCACCCGTGAGAGACGACTCGTTGACCTGCACCGAGACGGCACTCAGCAGAACACCGTCGGCCGGAATCTCGTCGCCGGCGTTGAGCATCACGATATCGCCCACCACCACGTCGCGTTTGGGAATTTCGAGGATATGACCGTCACGTACCACCTTCACGGGCTGATCGTCGTTCACCTGGTTGAGAATATCGAACTTGCGGGCGGCACTCATCTCGAAGAGGAAGCCCACCACCGTGGCCAGCAAAATGGCCAGGGCTATACCCGCCGGCTCGAACAGGGCCGACATGCCGGCCTCGCCCGTTGCCACGTGATAGACGGCTACCGCTATTGAGAGCAGCAGCGCCACCAGAAGGATACGGATAATGGGATCGGAGAATTTCTCCAGAAAAAGTTTCCACATGGGAGTCCGGGCGGGCGGTGTCAACACGTTCTCGCCATATTTCTCCCTACTTGCCCGCACCTCAGCTTCGCTCAGGCCGGGGTATTCCAATTTAGAGCTCATCGATTCTATCAGTCTATCGTTTTATTATGCTATTCTTTGCTTCCGGGAGTCCCCACCCATCAAACGAAAAGGGCTATCACCTCGTCGATGGTGAGCGACGACTGCTCGCCGGTCGTCATGTTTTTCAGTGCAATCTTGCCGGCAGCCATCTCGGTCTCGCCTACCAGAGCCACATATTGGGTCCCGATGGAGTCGGCATAGCTCATCTGCTTCTTCATCTTGGCAGCCTCGGGATAGATTTCGGCCCGTATACCGGCAGCCCGCAACCGCGACAGATGCCCCAGACAAGCCTGACTTTCGTTCTCGCCAAAGTTGACAAACATCACCTGGGTCGACTGCATCGACTCCTTGGGATAGAGGTCGAGCTGGTTGAGCACATCGAAGATGCGGTCGGCTCCGAACGAGATGCCTACCCCCGACACACCCGGCAGGCCGAATACGCCCGTGAGGTTGTCGTAACGGCCGCCACCCGTGATGCTGCCTATCTGCACGTCGAGCGCCTTGACTTCGAGTATGGCGCCGGTATAGTAGTTGAGGCCACGGGCCAGAGTCAAATCGATTTCGAGCGTCGAGCGCAAGGGCGAGGCCGAGAGCTTCTGCAAAATATACTCCAACTCGTCGATGCCTTTGACACCCGTCTCCGAACCGGCCAGTTCGCGACGCAACACCTGCAACTTCTCCTCGTTGCTGCCCTGCAACTGAATGATGGGCTGCAAACGGGCCACAGCCTCCTCGGGCAGTCCCTTCTCGAGCAACTCGGCATTCACCTTGTCGAGACCTATCTTGTCGAGCTTATCGATGGCGACGGTAATGTCGACAATCTTCTCGGGAGCCCCAATCCACTCGGCAATACCGCTCAGTATCTTGCGGTTGTTCAGTTTGATGGCTACCCGTATGCCCAGACGGGAAAACACCTCGTCGATCATCTCGATAAGTTCCACCTCGTTCAGCAGCGAGTCGGAACCCACCACATCGGCATCGCACTGGTAGAACTCGCGGTAACGTCCCTTCTGCGGACGGTCGGCCCGCCACACGGGTTGTATCTGATAACGCTTGAAGGGGAAGGTGAGTTCGTTGCGGTGCATCACCACAAAGCGGGCAAAAGGCACCGTGAGGTCATAGCGCAGACCCTTCTCGCACAAGCGGGCAGCCAGCCGGTTGAGGTTCCGCTCGGCCAGGTCGGCCTCCGTCACGTCTGACAGGAAATCGCCCGAATTGAGCACCTTGAACAGCAGTTTGTCACCCTCTTCGCCATACTTGCCCATGAGGGTCTGCAAGGTCTCCATGGCCGGAGTCTCGATTTGCCGGAACCCATAGAGGGCGAAAACTTGTTTGATCGTGTCGAATATGTAATTGCGCTTGGCCATCTCGTCGACCGAGAAATCGCGCGTACCCTTGGGTATGGAAGGTTTTGCCATCATATTTCCATCAATTTTATTATTGTCACGGGAAATTCCCCGCATTCATCTACACCCCGGCCTCCTGGCCTGGCCTCCCATTATAGCAGAGCCAACCCGTTACGGCTCGGGCTTTTGCACGCAAAGATAAGAGAAAAATGTGAGATAGTGCGCATTTGCCGGCAGATAGTTGACGGTTCGTTCTTCCCCGGTCAAAGGCTATCAAAAAAACAGAGGCGTCGAGTCTGGGAACTCAGACTCGACGCCTCGCTTATATCTTGTTTCGGGTCATATCAGAAGCGATAGGCCGTACCCAGCGAAACGCGCCCTACCCCTATGAAGTGGTGGGTATTGAGTACACCGTCATACAGCTTGTCGTCCCACAGGGTCATCGATGGTTCTACATAGAAATCGAACGAGCGCGAAACGTTCCAGCGCAACTGCATGCCACCGCGGGCTACCCAGCCCACACCGCCTTCGCTGTTGTAGTTGCTCCAACCCATGCCGGTACCTACCGACCCAATCAGGTGGAAACGACGGTCGGGATCGGAATCGAGCAGCGAGGTAAAGTTGAGCAAATAGTCGGCATGGAGCGTACCCACATTGAGCGTGCGGGACGAGTGAGGGGCGATAAAGTCGTAACCCAATCCTACCGATACACCCGACGCTCCAGTGAACCAATGCCCGAAGGAGAGGTCGGTGCCTACCGAAACCTTGCGATATTGAGACATCATGATTGTTTCGCTAAACAGCGACGGACCCACCGACAACGAGAAGAAATTGCGTTTCTCGGGAGCCCGGCTGCCTACGGCTGCGGATTTCCCGCCCAACTTATAGTTAAGGCCTATCAATACACGAGCCTCGGGGTCGAAGCTGTTATAGCTGTGCGGTATGTGCGAGGCAACGATTTGCGGCTCGACAAAGAGGTCTATATCCGACGACACGTTGAATCGGCCCTGCAAACCGGCACGCGCTCCATAGACAAACTCGTTTTTCTTCTCATAGTTACCGGCTCCGCCATAGATACCACCCAGCACAATGACGTCGAAGATGCGATTGGGGTTATAACCGGCCGTGAAGGCCGACAGGTTGAACAGATAGTCGGCCGAAAAAGCCAAGGCCATGTATTGAGGATCTTGATCGTAATAACCATAATCAACTCCTACCCGCCATGCCGAAAGCGGGGTGTACCATTTGCCAAACGAGAGGGCAGCACCATATCCTCCCGTGAAACCGTTAACCAGCCCTCGCAGCCACCGGCCCGTGTAGGCCAGCGACAGGAAATATTTGTCCGATTCGTCGTAAGCGGCATGATTGGCCCGATAATCATATTGGTTGAGTCGATACTGAATACCCACATTGACCGATGTGAGCAGATCGACCGGCATACCGGCATAGCTCTCGCGCGAGTAGTTCTTACCGAAAACGCGTACCTGCGGCTCGATGAACAGGCCTACACCCGAACCGACATTCCACAGGCCCTGCAAGCTCACTCCCGCACCGGGATACCACCCGGGATGATTGCTGGTTGCATAAGAGAGCACGGCTCCCACACCCACGTTGGCCTCGAAGATGCGCGACGGATTGTAGCCATACAACGTCGAATTGATATTCCACAGATAGTCGAGTTGAACAAGTCCGAATTTGCGATAGCCGGGCTCAGAGTCGCCATACACACCACCTGCCCCCGAGAGCCGAAGTCCCGATGCCGCCGTAAACCATTTACCCAAATAAAAAGTACCGGTGGGGCCCATACGGTCGAGCGGTCGGCTGAACAAGTCGTGATGCAGAATACCGGCAGCCCCTACCCCTATACCATAAAACAGATGGTCGATAAAATTCTCGTTGCGGAACTCCTCGGCCTTCTCCATGGTACCATGAGTCCGACCATATCCATAGAGATGATAGGAGAGACCCGCCGTAATAGTCGGCACCATGTCGACAGAAGAGAACAGGGAGTGCTCCCAGCGGTTGTTTTGCGCTACATTCAATCGAGGTTCGATAAAGACATCGAACATATCGTTAATCCGGAACGAGCCTTGCAAGCCCACCCCGGCACCCAAGGTGTGCTGGAAGTACCCTTCTGACGACACATAGTCATAGTTGAGACCAGCCACACCGCTCAGCGAGAAGAGGCGCTCGCGATCATACCCCATAAAGAGGTTCGAGAAGTTGAGCAGATAATCGAGTTGCCCTCCCACGGCCCAGGTGTGATGTGTTGAATAGGGTGCATTAATCGACGACCCATTGAGCAACAGACGGGCCCCCGAAACAGGATTCCACCAGGTGCCCAAACCGCCAAACAGGCGATAGCCCTTATTGGGTATGGGCTCGGAGAGCGACGATTTCATTACCCCGGCAAATCCGCCACCCAAGGTCAGGTAGAGGTCACCGATACCCCGGGGCCAGTCAAACTCATCACCCGTTATTGACGAACGGTCGAGCGAAGGAGCTACCGGCCGATAGGTGAAACCGACCAACAGCGACGGAATGGGATCGACAGCACTCAGTACATCGGCCCATGCTCCATTGGTAAATACATCTACACGAGGCTCCAAGAACAAGCCCCAGTGATCATTAAGACGAAACTCGCCATGCAATCCGGCACCCACGCTCCATCGGGTATTCAGGTGGTCGTTGACCGCTACCGAGTGGTAACCGGCACCCACCACGCCCGACATCTCGAACAACCTTCCGGGATCATATCCCCCAAACAAAGCGTGCATGTTAAACAGATAATCGAGTTGTACTCCGAATGAAGACTTGTCATAGGCTTGTCCGGTTTTCAAATAGCGTACCAATCCCGACAATCGCAACGACGAAACCGGCGTAAACTGATCGCCTAACGAGACCATGACCATAGCTCCCGGATCGAGCAGAGGATTCGAAGCACTCGTCAGAGTAGAAGCCATACCCCCTGCCGCTGAAATGAACAGACCTTGACCAGCCCCCCAGAAGGGTTCGTGCCGACGCGTCGGAGCCGACAGCAACCGATAGCCGAAACCGGCCATGAGCGAAGCCTCCCAATCATAACGCATCCAAGTCTTTATCCCGTCTATTCCATCGGTATAGATACCCACCCGGGGTTCGAGGTAGAAGAAAGTCAGCGGCGAGAAATTGAAACGGGTCTGCATACCCAGCCGAAAACCGCCCGCATGCGTCCAGTTTCCTTGCCGATACAACAACTGATATTCGCCACCGGCTACACCAATCAGCTCGAACATACGAGCCGGATTATCCTTGTGCAACAACGAGGTGAGATTCATCAGATAGTCGGCCGAAAATCCTACAAAATATGGATTACTACCGCCAAGGCCGTTATGCAGACCGGCATTCAGTCCCAATCGTATACCGTGAACCGGGGTGAACCAGTCGCCTACCAACAAGCCTGAACGAAGGCCCAAACCGGGCGTAGCAAACAGCGAGCCGGCCGAACGATCCATAATCAGTCCGGCTTCGCCCGAAACGAAAAGGTGATCGCCAAACTTCTTTCGGGCAAACCGCTCATTCTTGGCCGGTTTCTGCAACATATAATCCAATCCGTTGAACTGGGTTTCCTCTTTTTGTTCTTGCTTGGGTTCGGAGGTCTGACTCGACTCCTGTGCAGCCACACTTCCGGTACACAGTATTATCGCAAGTCCTGCACATCGAATCCCTTTTACAAAACCGCTCATACTATATTTCATCTTCATACCTTATTCCTCTCATTCGTCTTCCTGCAACAAATCCAGTACATCACCATCGATGCTGGCTATATCACGCAACGACGGGTCTTTTTTGAATGCACTTTCCAGATAGGAAAGCGCCAACACCACTTCGTCGACACGATTGGCCGCCACGGCCTTGATATAATTTTCGCGAGCCGAATTACCCAACAGTTTGGCCTTTTCCCAAGCCTGGTCGTTGGCCTTAATAGCCAATAACATGAGCACCTCGTTAAAGGGCGACTCGGCCGAAATCTCCTGTATCACCTCTTCATAACGGCCGTTCAATGCGGCCGAGTAAACCTTGGCTTTATGATAGGCTCCCGTATCGGGCAGCTCGGCGGCCAGCGAATCGGCCTGAACAAATTTCCCTACCGACAGCCAGGCAATTACCTGATTGAGGCGTGTTTCATCGGGTATCTCTTTCATGCCGAGATACGGTACAAGCAATTCGGCATCGGGCTTACCCTGCTCGATAAGCATCGCGGCCAGGTCGGTTGCAGCAACCAGGAACTTGGGATAAACCTCCAAGGCCCGTCGGCAGATAGCCTCACGCTCGGCCTTCGAATCGGCCATATTGTACAACCGCCAGAACTCGTTGCGAGTGAGGTCTCCACTGTTCTCCCGATAGAGCTCTTTGATCTCGTCGTCGGTGAGGTAACGGTATTGCGAGAACAACAATTCGTAGCTTACCCGACGCAGTTGCGGCAAATATTGCTCGGTAATCAACGGCCGGTAAAAAGGTAGCGCCACGACACCGCGCGACTGCCGATTGGGGTCGTCGGGATATTTGTCGATAACAGCCTGTATAGCGTCGGCCTCTTGACTCTTCCCATCGGCACGCAGCAGAGCTACCACCCGATCCCAGGTCTCAACCGAGGCTTTCGTACCTATTTCGAGTTGTCGGCGGGTCGACTCGTTCAACTCCTGCAACACAAGCTCCATGGCCGACGACATGCGCTGTTGAGCCAACTGCTCGTTTTTTGCATAATTACCTTCCGGCGAAGCGGTTCCGGCAATCGAAAAGCTCTTCAACCGGGCATTGGGGTCATTCTCGACCGCCCGCAATCGTGCTATCAGTCGATTCATCTCTTCCCGATTGTTCCCGTCGTTGAGATTCAATTGGCTTTTGTTTACCGGGAAGGTCAGATTCACATCTCCCTTCGTATCGCGCAACTGCATCTCGGGCTGCGGGAAGAAACTCTCGTCTTTCACAGCACTGCCGGGTATCTCGTATTTCAAGAAACGCAACGGGTTGACTACCCCCCGGGCAATCACAAAGGTATCACGATACAGCACCCGGTTGTAATTCTCCATGGCCACCATCATGTCGCAACGGAAATCGTCGTTGGGATTCTCGACATAAGTCGAGTCGTTATATCCTACCAAATCGTCCTTCCGCGACGAGGAAGCCTTGATTTTCACATATTGGGCCAGCGGGTCCTGCTTCACATCGTAGTCATACATGCGCTCCTGCGTGATGGCATACTCCTGCCCGTCAAAGACAAGCGGGCTGAGAAAGATCATCTTTCCCCGTGTCACGTTATAGATACCCGGCTGGATAATCATGCGGGCATCGGTCGAAAAGAGTTCTTTGGGAATCTTCACGCGAGTCTTGATGTGAAAGTAGTTACCCTTTACCTCAATATCGGTAGGCTCGGGCACCACATTATCAGTAATACGCTTGGCCGAGACCACAACTTCTTGCAGCGCAACGGCCGAGGGTTCGAGCTCGACATTGACAGTCAACTCACCCCGCACGGCCACCTGCTTCTCTTCATAGCCCAGCGACGAGAAGAGCAAGGTGCCCTCCGAATCAATTTTCACCAGATATTTTCCATCTTCGTTGGTAACCCCAACCAGCTTGTTGGTAGCCGCATTGTAGATGCTCACCCGATACAAAGGTTCGTCATCGAGATTGGTTACCGTTCCCCGCACATTGATCTCACGGGCCGACAACGGTAAGGTGACCGCCAAAAGCAATATACCCGCAAGAATACGCAGGTAGATTTTATTATTAAAACTCAACATAATTGCGAATTATAATCATTTGAATATATAGGAAAATGTGACACCCAACCGGATAGGTATCGGCGACCACTTGTACCAATTGGGGGTATCGGGCTTCTGCTCGTCTTCCCGATATTTAAAAGCCCGCAACCGGGCTACACCTACACCCAGCGTCGTTTCCAAATTCCAATGCCGGCTTAGCACAAATACGTAGCCATACGAGACCCCAGCTCCAAAAATATCGCCTTCATAAAAATTTTTGTTAAACTTCACATTGTACAGACCTCCCAACAGACCGACGCCTACGAAATGGCGGGCCATAGGTCGGTTGAACCAGTAGCGCAACTCCGGTTGAAGCCTCACATGCGTAGCCTTCATACCGGCAATCGTAAACGAAAACGGGTGAGTCGTTGCACTGATATCGAGAGACAATTTCTGGTTGAGGCGCATCTCCACCGCCAAATTCGGCGACAAGGTCGCCCAGTCTATCAAGTTACTTTTTAACGCAACACGTTGTGCATCAATTTGTTGAAAGTTCAGGAAAATACCTACCAACAACAAGAAACGGAATAAAACTTTTTTCATATTTCAACATGATCGTTTCCGATCCCCAATCACACAAAAGATTCCGCACTTAGAATCTTAACCCTATTGAACTAAAACGGGAACAAAATTAGTTAAAACACTAATACTTACCAAACCTTGTTCTACTTTTATCTACCTTTTTATATAAAAAAACCGTTGCCAGACCCCCAGCAACGGCTATCGCACAATTTGTTAAAAATATACAACAATCTGTTAATTATCTCGACGCCCTCCCATGAATATAAGAATGTAATACACCAATGTAGCCAGTGAGCCCAAAGCTGCAACTACATAGGTATAAGCCGCCCATTTCAAGGCATCTTGCGCCTGGTCGTGCGTGGTGGCATCGGTCACGCCCGACTGGTTGAGCCAAGCCAATGCGCGCTGGCTGGCATTGATCTCAACCGGCAAGGTGATGAAACTGAACAGGGTAGTAGCGGCAAACAGAATAATGCCGATAAACATAATGGCCGGATAGACCTGTATGGTGAAGATACCTATCAGCAGAATCCACTGTACCCAGTTCGAGGCAAAGCTCACGAAGGGTACCAGCGCCGACCGCAGGGTCAGGAACGAGTAGGCCCGGGCATGTTGCACGGCATGGCCGCATTCGTGTGCCGCTACGGCCGCGGCAGCCACACTGTTGCCATAGTAGACCTCGCGACTGAGGTTGACCGTGTGGGTCGAAGGGTTGTAGTGGTCGGTCAGGCGACCGTCAATCTGGGTCACCTTCACATCATTGATTCCATTTTCCTGCAACATGCGCATGGCGATGTCGCGCCCCGTAAGCCCATAGGGGACGGGCACCTTGGAATAACGCTCAAACTTGCTTTGCAGCGTACGCTGTACGGCAAAGCTCACCAACATAATGGCTATAAATAATACGTAAATCATCTCTTTCTTTCCTTTTTAAACCCAAACATCACACGGCGAAGAGCCGTATCGTGTTCTATTTCATGGTTGCAAATATATAGGAAATCGTGCATCATATATGTTAACGAGCAAGCGGTTATAACCAAATTGTGTTAAATAGGAATATCCGAACAGAAATTCAGCATATCCGGCAAACCCGCAGAGACAAAAGCTAAAAAAAATTAAAGGACGTTCCAATTTCGAGAATATCTGTTTACATTTGCGTTTGACAACAGTGTCAAACATAGTAGACAACACCGATTTTTTTAACTTCAACATATCGACTCATGCAAACGGCCAACTATTACAGAACCGGATTAGACGTGGGCTCTACGACAGCCAAGATGGTCATTCTAAACCCACACGGCGAGGTAGTATTCTCGCGCTACGAGCGTCATAACGCTCAGGTAAACCAATTGCTCTGCACCTATTTCGACGAGGCGAAAAAGCAGTTGGGCGACATCACGACTGCCATTGCCGTGACCGGCTCGGTGGGCATGGGCACGGCCGAGCAGTTACAAGCCGGATTTACGCAGGAGGTGGTTGCCGCCACCCGATATGCACAGGAAACCTATCCATCGGCCTCGGCCCTGATCGATATCGGCGGCGAAGATGCCAAAGTGGTACTCTTCCAGGGCGAGAACATAGACTTGCGCATGAACGGCAACTGCGCCGGCGGTACCGGAGCCTTTATCGACCAAATGGCTGTTCTGCTGGGCGTAAGCATCGAGCAACTGAACCGGCTGGCTCTGCAAGCAGAGCACATACACCCCATTGCCGCCCGCTGTGGAGTATTCTCAAAGACCGATATCCAGAATCTGGTGAGCCGGAACGTACCCCTTGCCGACATCGCCGCCTCGATATTCCATGCGGTTGCCGTGCAGACAATCGTCACGCTGTCACGAGGCTGGACCTTCCGTCCGCCCATTCTGCTATGCGGGGGGCCGCTCACCTTTATCCCCGCCCTCCGCAAAGCTTTTGCCGACTATCTGCAAATTGCCGAAAGCGATTTCATTCTCCCCTCGGGAGGCAATCTGCTGCCGGCTCTGGGCTGTGCCTTGTGCGCCGATGGGAATCGCCTCACCACCCTCCCGGCCCTGTCACAAGCCATTTCACGACAGGCCGACACTCATCGCAAAGCCTCCCTGCCACCCCTCTTTTCCTCACCCCGGGAGTATGACCGATGGAAAGAGGAAAAGGCTCGCTACAACTGGCCTGTACTCCCGCTGAAACCAGGACGACAAGAGGCGGTCCTCGGCATCGACTCGGGATCGACCACCACCAAAATCGTCGTGGCTGCTCCCGACGGCTCCATTCTCTTCACCCACTACGCCCCCAACCTGGGCAATCCCATCGAGGCGGTGCGCAGGGGGCTCACCGAACTCAAACAACAGTGCGATACCCGACAGACCGAACTGGCATTCATAGGCTCCTGCTCGACCGGTTACGGCGAAGAGCTGATCAAAGCGGCATTCGCCCTCGACGGAAGCATGATTGAAACCATGGCTCACTACAAGGCAGCCAGGCAAATGGCTCCCGACGTGAGCTTTATACTCGACATCGGCGGGCAAGACATGAAAGCTATCTTTGTCAAGCAAGGAGCCATTATCCGCATGGAGTTGAACGAAGCCTGCTCGTCGGGGTGCGGCTCTTTCATCGAGACCTTTGCCCGCACACTGGGGCACAAGGTATCCGACTTTGCCCAGGCCGCCTGCACAGCCTCTCGGCCGTGTGACCTGGGGACCCGCTGCACCGTCTTCATGAACTCGAAAATCAAACAGGTCCTGCGCGAGGGAGCTTCCATTGCCGACATTGCGGCCGGACTCTCCTACTCGGTCGTGAAGAACTGTCTCTACAAGGTATTAAAACTGAAACACGGCAAAGAGCTGGGCGAGACTATTGTCGTACAAGGCGGCACCATGCACAACGACGCCGTCGTGCGAGCCTTCGAACTGGAAACCGGCCGGCAGGTGGTCCGCAGTAACCACCCCGAACTGATGGGAGCTTACGGGTGTGCCCTGCAAGCCCTGGAACAACAGGCTGCACCCCGGTCTCTCGACACCCTGCTGGCATCGACCGGTTATGACAGCCGGCAGATCCAGTGCAGCGGCTGCGAGAACCGCTGCTTCGTATGCCGCTACACCTTCCCCAACGGCAACACCTTCTACTCGGGCAACAAATGCGAACGGATATTCACCAACCGCGGCGAAAGCGAGAGACCCGGCGAGAACCTCTACTCCTACAAATACAAGTTGCTGTTCGACCGACCTACCTCGTCCCAAGGACACCTGGTCGTAGGTATCCCCCGAGTACTCAACATGTACGAAAACTATCCCTTCTGGCATGCCCTTTTCGCCCATTGCGGCATCGGGGTAGTACTCTCCGACCTGTCGAATTTCGTCAGCTACGAAAAGGCTCTCAACACCGTCATGTCCGACAACATCTGCTTCCCCGCCAAACTGGTACACAGCCACATACAGAATCTCGTACAAAAAAAGGTCGACCGCATCTTTCTCCCCTACGTCATCTACGAGCACGAGAGCGACGCCAAGATGTCGAACAGCTACAACTGCCCTATCGTCGCCGGCTACTCCGACGTGATACGCAGCGCCATGTCGCCCGACATTCCCGTCGACTCGCCGGCCATCACGTTTGCCAACCTCGAACTGCTCACCAAACAATGCACCCGCTATCTCCACACGCTGGGCATCTCACACGAGTTGGCCGACGAAGCGGTAAAACGGGCCTGGCAGTCCCAACGGCAATACACCCTCGACATTCGACAAAAAGCCGAAGCCATCGTGCGGGAGAGCCGTCAGAAGGGTGAGCCTATCATTCTGCTGGCCGGACGCCCCTACCATACCGACCCGCTCATTCAGCACAAACTCTCCGAGATGATTGTCAATCTGGGAGTGAACGTAATCTCGGACGACATTGTGCGCGACCATACCGACATCGACACCCACGACACCTACCTCGTGAAACAATGGGCCTACATGAACCGAATCTTGAAAGCAGCCGAATGGGTGGCCCGGCAAGGCAACGACATTCATTTCGTGCAGATGACCTCGTTCGGGTGCGGCCCCGACGCCTTCCTGCTCGACGAGATACGCGACATTCTGCATCGCAACGGCAAGCCCTTCACGCTGCTGAAAATCGACGACGTGAACAACATCGGCTCCCTCAAACTGCGGGTTCGTTCGCTGGTCGAGAGCCTGCGCCAAAACAACCGCCCCGCCACGACCGAGGCGTTCCGCACAACCCGGATATTCCGCAAGAGCGACCGGAAGCGGAAAATCATAGCCCCCTTCATGTCGGAGTACATCACCCCCATGCTGGTTCCCCTCTTCAAACTGTCGGGATACGACGTCGAAGTGTTGCCGCCCAGCGACACCGCCTCGGCCGAAACGGGCCTGAAATATGCCAACAACGAAGTCTGCTACCCCGCCACCCTCATCGTGGGCGACATCATCAATGCCCTGCAATCGGGTCGATACGACCTCGACCATATTGCCGTAGCCATCACCCAAACCGGCGGACAATGCCGTGCCACCAATTACCTGGCTCTCATCAAACGGGCCATGCTCGATGCCGGATTCGGCCATGTGCCGGTTGTCACCCTGGGATTGGGTCGGAAAGCGGTCAACGAGCAGGAGGGGTTCAACTTGAAATGGGGCAAAATTATCTCGGTCGCCCTCAATGCCTTGCTCTATACCGACACCCTATCGAAACTCTATCACGCTTCGGTCGTGCGCGAGCGCGAACCGGGTGCAGCCGCCCGCCTGCGCGACCAATATCTGGCCATGGCCGAGAAACCCATTCTCGACAACACCCCCTCGAAACTGGTGGAGTATGCGGATCGAGCAGCCCGGGATTTCAATGGAATATGCCTCGACAAAGAGTGCCCGAGGGTAGGAGTCGTAGGCGAGATATTCCTGAAATTCAACTCATTTGCCCATCAGCACGTTGTCCGTTTCCTCACCGGGCAAGGCATCGAGGTGGCTCCCCCCTTGCTGCTGCCCTTTTTCATGCAGGGATTTGTCAACCGCGACAACAAGGAGTCGATGCTCTTGTTGAAACAGCACATACCCCATTTCATCTCACAGCTGGCCTACCGGCTCATCGGCAAGCGAATAGCGATGTTCAACCGGGCCGCTTCGGAGTTCCGCTACTTTGTCCCCTTTACCGACATCTACGAAGAGGCCGAAAACACCCGCAACATCGTATCGGGAGCCGCTCAATTCGGCGAGGGCTGGTTGCTCCCGGCCGAGATTATCGAGTTTACGAAACAAGGGATACACAACGTCATTTCGCTTCAACCCTTCGGCTGCATTGCCAACCACATTGTATCGAAAGGTATTGAAAAACGGCTGCGCACGCTCTATCCCGAATTAAATTTACTATCTTTGGATTTTGACAGCGGAGTAAGCAGCGTAAACGTGACCAACCGATTATTACTGTTCACCCATCATTTGAGAGCCTAACTACACGATACAACCATGAGACCCCAACCTACCCGTACAGTCCCCAAAAGCGGAACCACCGAGAATATAGAATCGCGCATTATCGAAGCCGCCAAGCAAGAGTTTATCGAAAAGGGATTCGAGCAAACCTCGATGAGCGACATCGCTGCCGTCGTGGGAATAAACCGTCCCACTCTGCACTACTATTTCAGGACGAAGGACAAGATGTTTCAAGCCGTTTTTGCCTCGATTGTGAGCAATTTCCTGCCCCACATCGATGCCATCTTCTCCAAGCAGGAACCGTTTGAAAAAAAGTTGGGCGAGATTATCGACGTCTATTTCGATATCTTCACGGCCAATCCCCTGTTGCCCAAGTTTATCATCGGTGAGATTCATCGCGACGTCGACCACCTGATCGACACGTTTTACATCTTAAAATTTGACCAATATCTGCACCACATCGGCGAACTGCTCCAACAGGAAATCGACAGGAACCACCTCAAAAAGGTCCCCTTGCAGTTTATCTTCATGACCTTTTACAGCCAACTCACCTTCCCGTTCCTCAGCCACAACCTTTCCAAGCGACTCTTCTTTCACGACAATCCCGAGGAGTATACCCGATTCCTGGCCGAGTGGAAACAACACATCATCGCACAAATCACCCGGCTCCTATATCCTTGATACGAGAGGGTGTGGCAGAGAGATTCGGCTCCCATCATGTCCCGCACAAAAAAACGACTCCGTCGAATCACTTCGCCGGAGTCGCCCAAACCCTATGGCAGTAGGGTTTTAACTAATCAAACATATACACTTCTATAATAGTCACTTGCACTATTCGATATATAATGGTCATTTCACAATTTTAAGACTCTTCCCACCGCAGCGCACGATATAAACGCCCGAGGGGGTGGCGCTCATGTCGAGCGAAGCCGTGCCTTCGACGCGCTGCCGCATCACCAGGGCTCCACGCATGTTGTAGACGGCAGTCTCTACCGGCGCGGCCGACTCTACGCGCACCGCACTTGCGACCCGGTCGAAATATACGGTTGCCGTGGCGGCCAGCGCCTCGTCGACCGACGCAGGAGCGGTCAATACCATCAGCCGGTCGAAGCAGAAGTAAGCCGGAGTTTTCATGCCTTGTGCTCCCGTATCGCTCGACTCCATGGTAAAATAGAGCGACGATACTTTACCCAGGGTACTCAGATCGACCCATTTCCACGATTTGTTCAGGGTCCACTCCTCCGGCTTCTCCGAACGGTAGTCGGTCAGATAATGTTCCACCGTACCGGTTTCGTTCCCGGTCGCATCGACTCCGTGAGCTATCAGTTTGAGCCAGGCTCCCTGCTCGAATTGGGCAGCATACGAGTTACCCTTTTGTATCGCATAGTAGGTATAGGGATTGTTGCATACATAGAAACCGGCTGTATAATAAGGGGCCGGGAAGGTAACCTCGCAGCTCCGCTCGATGGAAACCGATTCGGCATAGGCGTCCCAGTAGGCCACCAGATAGGGAGAGCCCTCACCGGACACACCTCCCCGGGCCATGCAGCCAAACTGGTCGTCGAAGTTGGCCGATTCGAGTACCTCGTCGAACGGCTGGCTACGAATCCGTTGTAATAATGGGGCGACGAGGATACGTGTGAAAACCGGAATACTTGCGACTGAACGGAGGTCTCGCCTTTATACACATCGCGCCACACACCCTGTTCGTTATATTCGATAGCCTCGGCAGGCTTGGACAAATCCAACACAATCACGTCGGCCGACACGGCGCTACACAGCAAGCATACGACCAGGGCAAGGAAAATTTTTCTCATTGTCAGATTCACTTTTTCAAATTCATCATTTGGAAATTCTCTCTCGTCATACCCGCCTTCTAGGCCGGCGACACTACAATAACGCATGGCACCTGTTTTCCCCCTACTCGTCTTCAAAAAATTTTTCACTGTCCCCTTTTCCTTTCAGAGAACAAGGGTGGAGACTTCTCATGTGAGAACGCCCCGCCTGAGAAAAAAGAAGCGCCCCCGTCGAATCACTTCGCCGGAGGCGCCACACCCTATGGCAGTAGGGACTTAACTAATAATCATATCATACACTTGTTTATCGCGTTGCTTATTTGACAACCTTCACGCTGTATCCGCCACAACGCACTACGTACACGCCCGAAGGACAAGCTCTCAGGTCGAGGGCAGCACTGCCGTCGACAAGTTGTTTCAGCACGGCGGTTCCGTTCAGGCTGTACACGGCGGCCTCTACCGGACTGGCCGACTCAACGCGAACCACACCGCTGGCCCGGTCGTAGTAGGCTCTTACCGCAGCCGTCAAAGTCTTGTCGACCGATGCAGGTTCGGTCGATACCGTGAGCTTGTCGAGGCAGAAATAACTCGGCGTATTCATACCCCACTCTCCCGTATCGCTCGACTCCATGGTGAAATAGATAGAGGCCACCTGGCCCAGCGAGCTCAGGTCGAACCATTGCCACGAGTCGTTGAGTGTCCACTCGTCGGCGTTGGCCGAGCGATAGTCGGCCAAGTAGTATTCTACCGTACCCGTCTCTTTATCCTGTCCGTCAAGACCGTGGGCAACCAACTTGAACCAGTCGCCCTGCTCGAATTTACGGGCATAGGCGTTACCTTTTTGTATGGTATAGTAGACATAAGGACTGCTGCACACATAGCACCCAACGGCATAATAGGGTGAGGAGGTATATACCTTGCAGCTCTTTTCGTCTGAATTTGAGTCAGCATAAGAATCCCAATAGGCTACCAGATAGGGAGTACCCTCACCGGCCACACCCCCCTTGGCCATACAGCCAAACTGGTCGTCCATACCAGCCGACTCGGTAATAAGGGTCGTTTTGCTGGCCACAAAACCATTGTACGAATGGTACTCCACATTCGCGGTGTGAGTGAATAAAAATTCCTGTGCATAGACTGTCGCGTCATTGTCATAGGCCCTGGTCCATACATCATTCTCGTCATATTCAATAGGCTCTCCCGGATTCGACAAATCCAACACCACATTCTCGGCCGAAACGGCGCCGCAGAGGCAAACGGCCATTGCAAGTAAAAGTTTTTTCATATTCAATCAGTTTTTAACAAGTTAATAATATTTGTTTCCATGTATTATACGGTCGGCATTTCACGACCCGAAGACGGATCAATAACCAACGAGAGCTACCTTCCCCCGGGACCGCGTGGACAAACTCAACGTTCTTCGAGATGCAAGTCGGTCACCCCGGCCACCTCGGTCGAACATTCACCCAACCAGCCGTTGAACTGGTTGACTCCGGTATAAATCTTCACAAAGTCAATACCCGGCAAAGCAACGGGATTCCCCTCGGCATCGACCGCCCAATCGATTTTGAAACTGGATTTTTCGCTGTCATTGGGGTGATTGTCGGCATAGCCCCAGTCATAGGCGTGCAGCACATAATAGGAGCCGTTGCCGCTCTCGTCGATGGCGTTGTCGGCCAGGCGAGTGCCCTTGAACGTCATCGTTTCGGAGGCGAGCCACTGGGGATAATAGGGCTGCTTGTGGAAGGTCAGTTTCGAGATATAGCCCGTGCCACCTTGATTGTCGGTCCAGCGCACGTAGGTCGCGTCGGTAATACTGGGACTGGTGCCGGGCTCGGGCGTCTTGTTCTCGTCGGGACGGTAGTAGGTGATTTCGTAGTCCTTTACCGTCGTCTCCTTGCCATACTCGCTGCCGGCCAGTTCGTACCAGGGGTCGTCGGGCTGGCCGTTGCCGTTGACATCGACCGACACCATCACGATACCGGGTTCGCTGCTTCCGCCGGTCGCACCCTGAGCGGACGAGGAGTAGGAGGCGTTGCCCAATATCTTGAAGTCGTATTCATTGGGACGGTTCACGATCGTGTGGTCGAAACCCACAACCACATAACCACCATACCCTCCCAGGGTAATCATCGACCCGGCGTTGTAGGCCAGACGGTCCTCGGCCTTCTGCCGCATGGTCTCCTCGGTATCACCCTCGTTGTATTCGGGCAGTTCGTTGACAAACTGTCCCGGGGCCGGACGATACTCGTAGACCCGCGTGATATAGGGGCTGTATGCCACCTCTTCCTTTCGCACGACAATCTGCATGAGATGCTCCACGGGATTGGCGGCATCGTAGATGTTCAGCTTCAACCAATAGGTGCCGGTCTGGGGTGCGACAAAGGTGTAGTCGCGGGTGGTGGCCACAATCGAATCGGTCGCGGTCGATTCGTAGGAGAGCCGCCACTCATACCGCTCGCCCGTGAATTGGGGGTGCAGGTTCAGCCGCTTCATGCGCTCCACCACATAAGTGTCGTCGAGCCCCAGCGAAACCATCGAGGGGGTGTCGGTCTGGCAGGCCGCCAGCAGCCCGAGAAAAGCAATCGACAAAAAGTACAAAATTCGTTTCATATCTATCAGTTAGTTTTTTTCAAAAAAGCCATGTGGGCAGGAATGTCGCCGGTGCGGGCCTTCCACTTCAACCGTCCGTCGCGTCCGTAACAGAGCAGATTGCCACTCGATACGTAATTCTTGGCATCGGTCACATAGATGTCGCCGTTGGCGGGGTTCACCTTCAAGCCGTAGGGAATGTCGATGTCGGCATCGGTACCGTCCTTGATAAAATTGTCAGAGACCAGTTGCCGGGTGCGCACGTCGATAATGCCATAGGTCACGCTGTTCTCCTGCGACACGTCGCTCCACGCCACACTGTACAGGTAGAGCGAATCGCCGCAAATCTCCATCTCACTGCACGGAATGTCGAGCGTATCGCTCACCTCCATGCGCCCCGTGCGGCTCTCCTCCTCCAAGACAAAGAGGCGCGAAGGCACCGACCCGTAGTCGCCCCGCGACGATACCCACAGCTTGCCGTAGCGGTCGGCCCGAATGCGATGCAGGTTTATCCCCACGGGAATCTTGCGTATCTGGGTCATCGTGGCGATGTCGATGACCGACACCGTGTTGTCGTAGTTGGGTTTGCGATAGCCGCCCGAATTGGCCACATAGATGAGTCCGTCGCGTATCACCAGTTCGTCGGGCTGATAGCCCACCGTCACCTCGGCCGTCACTTCGAGCGTGGCCGTGTCGACCTGAAAGACGGCACCGAGCTGGGCATTCGGGTCGAGCCCCATCGGCCCTACGTAAGAGGATACGTAGGCATAGCCGCCGTCGAAGGCCACATAGCGGCAGTTGGGTATGTCTACCTGCCCGATGCGCCGGCAGGTGCGGGCGTCGAGCACCTCGACCTTGTGCGAACAGTTGATTACGGCATAGAGCCTGGAACCGTAAATCTGTATGTCGTTACCCACGTCACCCAACTCCTTGACCACATTGGGGTTGCGCTCGGCATAGAGGTTGCGGGCATATTCACCCTGCTCGAAGTCGACAAAGTCGAGCGTACATTTGTTCGATCCCATATTCCCCTCGTTGAGCAGGTAGAGCCCGGCATAGGGCGACGAGGTGTCGAGCATGCCCGGCAACGGCTCATACTCGGTGAGGACAATCACGTCGTCCTTGCGGCACGACGTGGCCAGGGCCAGCGTCGCCAGCACCACGACAAGGGTCATATATGTAGTCAGTCGTTTCATCATCACAATTCAATCGCTATACCGAACCGATAATTACGCATGGGCATCGGGTAGTTGAGCACCACGTCGTAGGCCTGGTCGAAGAGGTTGTTGACCTCGGCCGTCACCTTCAACGCAACGGCCTTGATTTTGAACGATTTCACCAACGAAATGTCGCTCGTGTACCACGGTTGCACATAGTTATATTCGATATTCTCCTGCTGGTTGTAGCGCTCGCCCACATAGACAAAGCTGTAATTGAGCCCCCAATCCTTGTAGGTGAGACCCAAGATGGCCGAGCCGCTGTGCCAGGGGATATAGGGTATCTGGTCGCGGTAGTAGTTGTCGCTGGGGCTGGTGATGTCGATGGCCTGCTGGTAGGTATACTGCACCTTGGTCATCAGCCCTATCTCGAAGGGCAGGCGGAAGGTGGCCGTGGCCTGCACGTCGATGCCCCGTATGTCGACCTTCCCCAGGTTGAGCATGGTCCAGCGGAACTGCTGCCCCTTGGGATAGGCGATAATCTTGTCGTTCACCAGGTTGTAGTAGGCGTCGACCCCGGTGTGGAAGCCCGAGAGGAATCCCGTCTTGGGAGCCACGGCATAGGTGAAGCCCACGTTGTACTGGGTGGCGCTCTCGGGTTTCAGCGCCGCATTCCCCATGTCGGTATAGTAGAGGTCGTTGAAGGTGGGCATGCGGTAGATTTGCTTGTAGAAGGCACGCAACACCCAGTTGTATCTTTTCAAAGGCTGATACGAGAGGAAGACGGCGGGCGTCACCTTGCTCTTGTTGGGTGCCTTGGCCTGCCCCTCGGTGGTCTCGTCGACCAGGGTGGCCAGCACGCTGGCCTGCATCTTCAAGCGGTCGGCCAGCGAGAAGGCGGTGGCAGCCGAAATCCAGTGGGTGTACCGGCTGGCCGAGAGGTACTCCGACAGTCCGTTCCACTGCAAGTCATAGGCCACCGACACGTCCCAGTTGCGGAGTATCGAATACTTGTTGGCCAACGAGAAATAGACCTCGCGCTGCTTGTAGTGGTTGTCGACCCGCATCAGCTTGTCGTCGTTGTTCATGTAGTGGGTATAGTCAAAGGCATACTTGGCGTTGACCTTGATGCTGTACTTGCGGGTAATATCCTGCTGGTAGACGCCCTGCACGAAGGTGTTGCGGTCCCACAGCCGCTCGCCGTTGCGCCACACGTTGTTGACAATGGCACCGGGAATGCCCCGCTCGGAGCTGTAATGGTAGACGTAGGCTTTCCAGAATCCGTTGGGCAGATAGCCCTGCAAGCCGCCCTCGAAGCGCACGGCATCGATGTCGCCGTTCTGCCGGGTGGCCGTGGTGTCATAGGCTACCTCGCCCGAGGGAGTAACCCGTTTGTAGCGGAACTTGTACTTGCCGCTCGAGCCGGTCCACTCGCTGTTGAAGGTCATGCTCACACTCTCGCTGAGTTTGTATTCAAACAGCACCGAGGGGTTGACCAGGTCGAACGACCCGGTCTTGAACGAGGCTTTCAGGTGCGACTTCTCGCCCGGCTTGAACTTGGGCCGGCGGGTCGTGAGATAGATGGAACCGGCCGAACCGAACTCGCGGGCCGACTGGAATATCTCGCTCTTCTGTCCGTTATAGAGCGAAATCTCCTCGATGTTCTCGAGCGAGAACTTGCCCAGGTCTACCTGTCCGTTCTGGGCGTTGCCCAACTGAATGCCGTTGTAGTAGACCCCCATGTGGTTGGTACCCATGCTGCGGATATTGACGGTTTTCAAACCGCCCACGCCGCCGTAGTCCTTGATTTGCAGACCCGAGAAATAGCGTATGGCATCGGCCACCGAGAAGCTGTTGAGCGCCTGCAACTCCTTGCCCGAGAGTTTCTGGGAAGGAATCACCTCGCTGTACCGGTTGGCGGTAACCATCACCTCGCCCAGGCTCTGGGTCTCTATCGAGTCGGGCGTTGAGGGTGTGACAGCCCCGGCCTGCCCCCAAAGAGCAGCCCCCACCATCGTGACCATTCCAAGCAATACCCTGCGACAAAGTCTTTCCATCGGACTATTTTTTTAACAGCCTCGGGAAAGGGTTGCAGCCCATAAGTTTCATGTAAACAGGCAGACGTGTACAGTGTGGCACCCGTTCCGCAGATTCACAAGCTCTACCCCCCGAAAGCTAATGACACAACGCATGGCAGGTCTTCTGACTTACTCCGGTAACCGAGGCCTTCCCAATCGTCATAATCAGTGGCTTTCAAGTATTCTCGGCACCTGTACAGGAGCTTACAGCAGCGGGACTGTTCGGGATTCTCACCCGATTCCCTTTTCATTCTACGCCCCGGACGGGGTTTCGAAACCAATGCAGGCACAAAGGTAACACAATTTATTGATACTGTTCCCTTTTTTTCTGAAAATTATTCCAAACCAAACTGCACCCTTAATCGTTTCTGCTAAAAAACAGCAATCTGAAATATAAAAATAACGGTTATAAATTTGTATCAATCACAAATTTTAGCGAATATTGCGGAATCTTTCTTCAACCTATAACACAACTCATGGAAGAAAACAAGACCTTGAAAAACGACAACGTCGTGCTGCGCGTATGGCGATTCTACCTCGAAGGATTTCGGGCAATGACCTTGGGAAAAACACTGTGGGCAATTATCCTCATCAAACTGTTCATCATGTTTTTTATCCTCAAACTATTCTTTTTCCCCAATATCCTGAAAACGGAATTCGATACCGACGAGGAACGGGCCAATGCCGTCATCGAAAATCTAACCAATCCCAATAATTCTCAACCCAATCAATCACAAGAGTTATGAACGATCTTTTCACTCTCGTCGACTGGTCGAGGGCACAGTTTGCTCTCACCGCCATCTACCACTGGCTGTTCGTGCCCCTCACGCTGGGGCTGGGCGTCATCGTCGGTATCATGGAAACCATCTACTACCGCACCGGCGATGAACGCTGGAAAACCATTACCAAATACTGGATGACCCTCTTCGGCGTCAACTTTGCCATCGGGGTGGCTACCGGTATCATTCTCGAATTCCAGTTCGGCACCAACTGGTCGAATTACAGCTGGTTCGTGGGCGACATCTTCGGAGCCCCGCTGGCCATCGAAGGTATCATGGCCTTCTTCATGGAGGCGACCTTCATTGCCGTGATGTTCTTCGGCTGGAACAAGGTGAGCAAGCGCTTCCACCTGGCATCGACCTGGCTCACTGCCATAGGCGCCTCGATTTCGGCCCTGTGGATTCTGGTAGCCAACTCGTGGATGCAATACCCCGTGGGCATGAAATTCGACCCCGAGACCGCCCGCAACGTCATGGACGACTTCTGGGCACTGGTGCTCTCGCCGGTAGCCATCAACAAGTTTTTCCACTCGGTATCGGCCGGCTGGGTGCTGGGCGGTATCTTCGTGGTGGGTGTCAGCTCGTGGTACCTGCTGAAAAACCGCGAGAACTTCCTGGCCAAACAGAGCATTCGCGTGGGGGCATGGGTCGGTCTGGTCGGTGCCCTCGTCGTGGCCTACACCGGCGACGGTTCGGCCTATGAGGTGGCCGACAAGCAGCCCATGAAACTGGCCGCCATGGAGGGTGTATATCATGGCAAGAAGGGGCAGGAGCTCATCGCCTTCGGTATCCTCAACCCGGCCAAGGAGTTTAACAACAACGAGAAGGAGTTCCTCTTCGACATACCTATTCCCAAACTGCTCTCGATACTGGCTACCCGCGAGGTCGACGGCTTCGTGCCCGGCATCAACGACATTATCGACGGCGGGTACCCCGACAAGAACCTCAAAGGCGAGGAGATTATCGCCCTCTCGGCGCAGGAGAAGATGAAACGCGGCCGCCTGGCTATCGCCGCGCTGGCCGACTTCAACACGGCCCGGCAGAACAACGACACCACGGCGATGAACGAGGCCCGGGCCCGGCTCGAAGTCAACTACGAATACTTCGGCTACGGCTATGTCGACTCGGTCGAGCAGCTCATTCCCCACGTGCCGTTCGTCTTCTACTCGTTCCACATCATGATTATCCTGGGCGGCTATTTCATACTCTTTTTCATACTCGTCCTGGTACTCTCCTACAAGGAGAAACTGCCCAACCTCAAATGGATGCTGTGGGTAGCCATACTCACCATTCCGCTGGGATACGTCTGCCTCGAAGCGGGGTGGATTGTTGCCGAGATGGGCCGTCAGCCGTGGGTAATCCAGGACATCATGCCCACCTTCGCCGCCATCTCGAAAATCGAGGTAGCTTCGGTACAGACCACCTTCTGGCTCTTTGCCGCCCTCTTTACCATACTGCTCATCGCCGAGGTGGGTATCATGCTGAAACAAATAAAAAAAGGAACCGAAAAAAAATAACTAAGCACTATGGAAATGAACGAAATATTCTACCAGCACTACTGGTGGTTTCTCATCTCGCTGCTGGGCGCAATACTGGTATTCCTGCTCTTCGTGCAGGGCGGACAGTCGATGCTGGCCACGATGGGGAAAAACGAAATCGAGAAAAGTATGATGGTCAACTCGCTGGGTCGCAAGTGGGAGTTCACCTTTACCACCCTCGTGGTTTTCGGCGGCGCCTTCTTTGCCTCCTTCCCGCTCTTCTACTCGACCAGCTTCGGCGGTGCCTACTGGCTGTGGATGGCCATTCTGTTCAGCTTCATCATTCAGGCCGTGTCGTATGAATACCGCTCCAAGAGCGGCAACTTCCTGGGCAAGAAGACCTACGATACCTTCCTGCTCATCAACGGCATCGTGGGTCCCGTGCTGCTGGGTGTGGCCGTAGGAACCTTCTTCACCGGGGCCGATTTCGTGGTCGAGAAAGGCAACCTCACCACACCGGGGTCGCCGGTTATCAGCAGCTGGACCAACGACTGGCACGGACTGGAAGCGCTGCTCGACGTGCGCAACCTGTTGCTGGGCGTCACGGTGCTCTTCCTGGCCCGCACGCAAGGTTCCCTCTACTTCATGAACAACATCAAGGACGATACCCTGTTCGAGCGCTCGCGCAAACAGGTGCTGGTCAACGGCATCGTCTTCGTGCTCTTCTTCCTCTCGTTCGTGACCGCCACCCTGCTGGCCACCGGCTACGAGACCAACCCGCTCACCGGCGAGGTATTCCCCCGCGCCTACAAGTATTTCCACAACCTCGTCGAGATGCCGTGGGTAGCCTTCATGTTCCTCGTGGGAGTCGTGCTGGTGCTCTACGCCCTCATTCGCTCGGTATTCGGGCAACACTACACCCGGGGCATCTGGTTCTCGGGCATCGGCACCGTGCTGGTGGTGCTCAGCCTCTTCTTCATCGCAGGCTACAACAACACCCCCTACTACCCCTCGGTAGCCGACATGCAGAGCTCGCTCACCATCTACAACAGTTCGTCGAGCCTCTTTACCCTGGAAACGATGAGCGTCGTATCGCTGCTCATTCCCTTTGTGCTGGCCTACATCTTCTACGTATGGCGCGCCATGGACAAGAAACCCATCACCGCCACCGAGATGGAGAGCAACGAACACAAATATTGATTCTTGCGTATTCTACAAAAAGAGCTTACTTTTGCACAAGTAAGCTCTTTTTTTGTGTATGGACGACACCTACCTGACCATATCGCGCACCTCGGAGGGAATTTACAAGGAGAAGATGAGTAAGTTCCTCGCCTTTGCCATACCCGTCACAACGGTCGACGAGGTGAAACAGGAGCTCGAAAAGTACCAGAAGGAGTACTACGACGCCCGCCACGTCTGCTGGGCCTACATGCTGGGACACGAGCGCACCCAATTCCGCTCGAACGACAACGGCGAACCCTCGGGCACGGCCGGGAAACCGATACTCGGTCAAATCAACTCGGCCGGTCTCACCGACATTCTCATCGTCGTGGTGCGCTATTTCGGCGGCATCAAGCTGGGCACAAGCGGACTGATTGTCGCCTACCGCGAAGCGGCCGCCGAGGCCATTGCCGCCAACGAAATCGTGGAGCGGCAGGTCGAGGACGAAGTACGCTTCGGCTTTGAATATCCGCTCATGAACGAGGTGATGCGTGTTGTCAAGGAGGAAGGGCCCACCATCGTCTCGCAGCTCTTCGACATGGATTGCGAGATGACCCTGCGCATACGCCGCTCCCGCATGGAGAACTTGAAAAACCGGCTGTCGAAAATCGACGGCCTGCACTTTTTTACCGAAACCTGACCCGACGATGACCGAACAAGAAAAGATGGAGTCCGGGCTGCTCTACGACGCCGCCGCTCCCGAACTGCTGGTGAAACTGCAAACGACCCGCAACAAACTCTTTGAACTCAACTACCGCCTGCGCCCTTCGCAGACCCGGGAACGGGAGCAACTGCTCCGCGAGATTCTGGGGACAGCCCCCCGACACTTCAATATCGTCTCACCCTTCCTGTGCGACTACGGTCACAACATTCACGTGGGCGAGAATTTCTTTGCCAACTACAACTGCGTGATGCTCGACGAGGCCCCCATCACCATCGGCGACAACGTGCTCATCGCCCCCAACGTGGGGCTCTACACCGCCGGACACCCCATCGACGTGGAGCGCCGCAACCAGTGGCTCGAATATGCCTGGCCCATCACCATCGGCAACAACGTGTGGATTTGCGGCGGGGTGACCATCACCCCGGGCGTGACCATCGGCGACAACAGCATCATTGCCGCAGGCAGCGTGGTGACAGGCGACATACCGGCCAACGTCATTGCCGGCGGTAACCCCTGCCACGTGATTCGCCCCGTGACCGAGGCCGACCGCCAGCGCTCGTACAGCTGGCAAGAACGGCAAGCACGCCGCACCCCCCAAAAAGGATCACTGAGAAAAACAGTCGGAGGGGAATAAATTCGCCGCGACGGCCATTATGGCCCAAACCGCAGGAGCCGCTTCACAATTAATCTACAATATCTGTTTTATTTCGGCCAGTTCGGTCACCACATAGTCGGGTTGCTCCCCCGTCACGGGTAGCTTGTCGCGATTAAAATAGATAGCCCGCCACCCCGCGTGCATCGCCCCCAAGATGTCGGCATCGTAGTTGTCGCCCACGATAAGGGTATCGACCGCATCGGCCCCCACCACCTGCAAGGCATAGTCGAAGAGCCGGCGGTCGGGCTTGGTAATACCGATTTCGTCGGAGAGAATCAGTCGCTTGAAATAGCGGTCGATGCCACCCAATGCAACTTGCGCGACTGCACCTCGGCAAAGCCGTTGCTCAGGATATAGAGCGGGTAGCCCCTGGCCGTGAGGTAGTCGAGCAGGTCGACAGCCCCCGGCACCAGCCGGTTCTGCCCCGCCAGCACATCGAGGTAGCGATGGTTGAGTTGCATGATAAAATCCATATCGCCGCTCAACGCACTACCCACCTGTCGGAACGGACGGGCAAAGCGCTCGACTATCAGGAAATCTTTCGTTACCCGGTTGTGGTGATAGGCCTCCCACAACTCATGGTTAGCCTCCATATAGAGCGACTGGAACTGTTCATAGCAGGGAAACACCCGGTCGAGCGAGAACTCCCCATAGACCTGCCGCAACGACCACATGGAATTTGCCCTGAAATCCCATATCGTGTCGTCCAAATCGATAAACAGCGTCTTGCATATCCTATTGTTCATGGTCCATTTCTTTACATTCCTTCCCTTGCGATTCTCGCACAGGTACAAATATACGATAAAATCAGTTCTATCTATGCCGCTTCACCGGTCATAAAAAGACTTTTTCCTTCCTCTCTCTTTCCTCAAAAAGAATTAACGGCAGCACTCGTTCGCTGATGGAATTATTTTCCACCCGACCTTATGCAAAAGTTCATTTACGGGGAATAAGCATTTGGCTATAAGCCTTTTATTTTCTGCAAAGCTCAAAAAAAACAACTTTGTACTTTTTAGCAAACGTTCCGTTTTTGACGCATTGCCCCTAAAATTTGACGTATTGCTCGCTCTACTCCTCCCTCCTCACCTACTTTTGTTTGTAAATTATCACATCACTTCACTATGATAAAAAAGACACACATGTACATGGCAGGGGTATTCCTTGCTCTCTTTTGCGCCTGCGAAGAAAAGGAACAGACCGAACCCGAAATTCCCCCCGTAGAAGTTTCACTGACCGTATCGCCCCAAACACTGGCATTCGATGAAAACGATGCCACGAAGAATGTCATCACCGTCAATACCAATGCCAACTGGAAGGCGGAGGTCGATAATACCGCATTAAAAATAGACAAGAGCGAAGGCACCAGTGGCGAGTCACGCATACAGATTACCGACGCTCCCGTAGGAGTAACCTGCAAACTGACCATCACAACCGTACCGCAAAACGACGAAGAGGTGGTTTCGTGCGAAGTGACCATATCGAGAGCTGCCCCCACAATCGAACCCATCGAGCGAACGATTATTTACAACAACGATTTCGATAAAGAGGTGTCCTCAAAAATCTCGAATCGATGGCCCTATCTCGACGAGTTTGACGGCTGGAAAAACGCTACGGGTACCGGGCAAGGCAGCGAAACCTACGAGCAGATGAGTGTATCGGTGCGGAACGACTGGTTCTCGGACTATTCGCCCAATGCCGACTACAAGCCCTACGCTTCGGGCAAGAACAATCTCAATTTCACCCGCAGCGGCAGCTACCTGGCCATCAACGGTATCCGTGTAGGACAGGAGCGTGATTTTATCCTGCAATTCGGCAGCTCGGAAAACAAACTGTTCGACTATGCCGACCTGATTGTCGAGGTGGGTAACGGCTCGTCGTGGGTACAGCTCGACTACACCCGAGCTCTCACCCGGGACTGGGAACTCACCACCTGCTCGTTTTCGCTGCAAGAGGTTGCGGCCGACGGTACCCTCGGCATACGGTTCAGCACCACCGACGGTGCAAACCTGATGCGCATCGACGATGTACGGCTGACCGACGGTGACCCGTCGAGCCAGGTCATCGCCTTCGACAATACGGTCTATCCGTTGCCCGAGTTACCGCTCTACGGTAGCAACGACTATGTGATTACCCACACCGGTACCCTGGGCGGGGAAACGGTGCGCAACTACACCATGCTTTTCGACCGGGAGAAACACGCCGCCCTGTGGGTAGCTTACCCGCTGCACGCCTGCTACCGGGGTTCGAGCGGCCGGACCGAGGCCTGGGCGGCCGACCCGCTCATCGACGCGGCCTTCCAGGCTCTGCTCTATGGCAACCCCTACTGCTACTACCAGGACTATTCGCGCGGGCATCAGATTCCATCGGGCGACCGCACGGTCAACGACGAGCTGAACGCCCAGACCTTCTACGCCTCGAACATGACTCCGCAAGACGGCACCTTCAACGGGGGTATCTGGGAATCGATCGAAAGCAAAGTCCGCAACAATATGTGCAACGACACGCTCTACGTGGTGACCGGTTGCTACTTCGGCAACGGCTACACCTCGACCTACGACGGCAACTACCACGACAGCTACGACCCCAACGCCAAGCTGTGCGCCGTGCCCACCCACTACTTCAAGGTGATTCTGCGCACCCGCTCGGGCAACAGCGGCAAGCACGTGGGTCAATGCGAGGCCAGCGAACTGAAAGCCATCGGCTTCTGGCTCGAACACCGCAACGATTACCCCGAGGAGTTCAGCACAGACTACTGCCAGTCGGTGGAATATATCGAACAACAGACCGGGTTTACCTTCTTCCCGAGTGTACCCGACGAGGTGAAGAAGCAGTGTGCTCCCTCTGAATGGAATCTCTAAGAAATACACCTAACAACCAACAAGACAAAAAAGGGGACAACCGACCGCAAGTATAGGTGTTGACGCGGTCAATAGGGCTCTCGGCTTTTTCCCGAGGGCTCTTTTTTACGATTGGAAACAGATACCGGTGAGAAACCGGCCCGAACGGACGCCCAAGGCCCGGGCTGAGAAAAATTCGTCGCTATGCTCCTGTGTACAGATACCGGCCACCTCGATGTGCGACAGCTCCACACCACAGACCGTGAGCTCCTCGACAGCCGCAGCCCACAGGTCGACGTGCGCCCGCCGCGACGGATAGCGCCGCACCACGGCGGCCTCATCAAACCCGGCGGTCAGAAAGGCATCGACCACCTCGTCGCCCACCTCGAAACGGTCGGGTCCGATCGAGGGGCCCACGGCGGCCAACAGGCATGCGGGATTCGTACCGTAACAACGAACCATCGACTCCACCGCCTCGCGCACGATGTGAGCGGCCATACCTCGCCAACCCGCATGCACGGCGGCACAGGCCCGCCGGTCGGGATCACAGAGCAGCACCGGCACACAGTCGGCCGTCGACACCGCTACGGCTACACCGGGGCAATCGGTCATCACGGCATCGGCCCCGTCGAGCCGCTCGCGCCATTCGTCATCGGGGCAGGTCAGCCAGTCGGCCGATACCGAAGCCACGGCCACACCATGCACCTGATGGGGCGCCGCCAGCCGGTCATACCCCAACGCATCATGCAACCGCTGCCGATTGGCCGTTACCCGGTCGGGGGCATCGTCGGTGTACTCACCCAGATTATCGGTCGAGAAGGGGTCGCCCGCTACCGCACCGGCGCGTGTAGTCACAAAGGTGACGACACCCGGAAGGGAGTCGAACAGCGAAAAAGAATACCATCGGAAAGTATCGGTCGTGTGCAGAATCATCACCAATCCTCTTCGTCGAAATTATCATCGTCGGCCCAGTTGTCGGCCTCATCATCGAGCCCGGCACTCGTGTCGAAGTTATCCTCCTCGGCCACCCGGTGACGGGCGTCGAGATTGCGGTGTGTCAGGGTCATCACCCGGTTGGCCTCATCGTTGAGCTGGCTCCACAAGAGATCTTTCAACTCGGTAATCCCCTGCCCCGTGACCGACGAAATGAAGACCGTGGGAATATCGGGCAGGTCGCTCTTCAAGGCTTCAAGCAGTTCGTCGTCGAGCATGTCGCACTTGGTTACGGCCAGCACGCGCTGCTTGTCCTGCAAGTCGGGATTAAAGGCGGTCAGTTCGCGCAGCAGAATCTCATACTCCCCACGGATACTGTCGGCATCGGCAGGCACCATGAACAGGAGTACCGCATTGCGCTCGACGTGGCGCAAGAAACGCAATCCCAACCCTTTGCCCTCGCTGGCCCCCTCGATAATGCCGGGAATATCTGCCATGACAAACGAGCGGTTGTCGCGATAGGAGACGATACCCAAGTTGGGTTCGAGTGTCGTGAAGGGGTAGTCGGCAATCTTGGGACGGGCTGCCGAGATGGTAGAGAGCAGGGTCGACTTACCGGCATTGGGGAAACCCACCAGACCCACATCGGCCAACAGCTTCAATTCGAGAATCACCGTGCGCTCGATGGCCGGCTCGCCGGGTTGGGCATAGCGTGGCGTCTGGTTGGTAGCCGACTTGAAATGCCAGTTGCCCAGGCCGCCTCGACCCCCTTTCAGGAGCACGAGCTCCTCGCCGTCCTGCGTTACCTCGCACAGAAACTCGCCCGTATCGGCATCGAACACCGCCGTTCCGCAGGGCACCTCGATGGTCTTATCCTCACCGTCCTTGCCGAAACTGCGATTGGCTCCGCCCGGCGAACCGTTGCCGGCAAAGACGTGCCGCGAATATTTCAGGTGCAGCAGAGTCCACAGATTGCGGTTGGCCCGCAAATAAATATTTCCGCCCCGGCCGCCGTCGCCGCCGTCGGGTCCGCCCTTGGGCACATACTTGGCCCGATACAGGTGCATGGCTCCGGCGCCTCCTTTGCCCGAGCGACAAAGTATCTTCACATAATCTACAAAATTCGACTCTGCCATATACTATATACTTTTAGGATTGTGGCTGCAAAAATAACGAAAAGGAAACACTCGACCAACGAATGAGTTCATCTCTTCCCGTTTATCACAGATTTCGAGAGAGATAAAAGTAGCCCAAGAGTCGTGCAGGACGGCATTTTATGCAGCCGGCAATTAATAAAATAAATAAAAATTCACAATAACTCTTTTTAATAAAGATTTTATGTATAAACTTTCACGTTTCAAAGAATTATCTAACTTTGCAACTGATTTACAAAAAAACAGGACTTCTATGAAGAAATTTGCTACTCTTTTTGTCGCCTTAACGGCACTCTGTCCATTCATGTCAAACGCCCAAGAGGGCACGACATTCGAGGTAAACAGAATCCAATACACCGTAACCGGTGAGAACACAGTGGGTGTATCGGACTTCAACGAAAACTACGAAGAGGGTGAATCCAAAGTCACCGATGTGGTAATCCCCGCTACCGTCTCCTATGAAGGAAAAGACTACACCGTCACCTCTATCGAACAGTATGCCTTCCGCTGGACCTCGGACATTACCAAAATCGAGATGCCCAACACGGTAACGACTTTGAAAGACAATGCCATCTACTACAACTACGATTTGGCCGAGGTGGTACTGTCGGAAAACCTCACCTCGCTGGGCCGCTACGCCCTAGCTTCAAACAGCCAAATCACCTCGCTGGCTATTCCGGCCGGTGTGACCGAAATCCCGGAAAGCTGTTTCTTCAACAGTTCGGGCTTGACCCACATCACCTTTGCCAGTGACTATACTTCGATAGGCGGTGGAGCTTTTTACAAGACAGCCATCAGCGAGATAAACATTCCCGGCAGCTGCAAGTCGATTGGCACCAATGCCTTCCAGCTCTGCCCCAACCTGGCCAAAGTCACGCTGGGCGAAGGGGTTGACTCTCTGGCCGAGGGAGCTTTCAGGGAGTGTGCCAAGTTGGCATCCATCAACCTCCCGTCCAGCCTCAGGAAGATAGGGGCATATGCTTTCCTCGACAACACATCGCTCACATCGGTAACCATTCCGGCCGGTGTATCGGAGGTTGGCGACGCCGCCTTCTCCAACACGGGCGTCACGGCCTTTGTCGTAGAGGCCGGTAATACCGCCTGCAAAGCCGTCGATGGTGTGCTCTACTCGGCCGACGGTCGTGTGCTCATGGCCTATCCCGGCCAAGCCGACGCCGCCGAATACACGATTGCCGACGACTGTCTGGGTGTGGGCGAGGGAGCCTTCTCGCACGCCCAGGTGCAAAAGGTGATTGTCCCCGAGGAGCTGCGTGCCTTCGACGACAACGCCTTCTCCGAGTCAGCTCTGGCCGAAATCAACTTCCCCTCGTCGGTAGTTCTCCTCGGCAACCAGGCTTTTGCCAAAACACAACTGACCACACTGGTTCTCCCCGAAAACATCACGGCCGTATATGAAGGGACTTTCGCCCAATGTGAGGCACTGAAATCGGTAACCATTCCGGCCGGTGTTCGTACCATTGGGGCCTATGCCTTCAACGGATGCTCGGCTCTTACCGAGGTGTTCTGCCTGGGAGCCAACCCTCCTCTATTGGACTATTACGAGGGTTACGACCACCCCTTCGGCAACATCGAGGCTTCACAGGTAACGGTCTACGTACCCAAAGGGACTCTGTCGGACTATGAAAACAGCGAATGGGGCTACCAGTTCGACCACATTGTCGAGTCGGCCACCGGCGTACTGGCTCCCGAGAGCGTGCTCCCGGCCAACGACTCGGAGCTGGAATCGCTCGGCACACTCGAAATCACCTTCGCCACCGACGTCACACTGGTGGAACAGTTCCCCGCAGTAACCGTAGTAAAGGGCCTGGAACTCGCTGGTGAACCTGTTGTAAACGAAGGAGGCTGGATGGCCTATGCCAGCGGCCAGACCGTGAACGTGTTCCCGGCCGATGAGTATCAAGAGGGAGTTCAACCCATCGCTCTGGAAGGCGGCGAAGAGTACTACGTGACCATTCCCGCCGGAATCGTCGAGAACGCCGATGGCTTCCTCAACCAGAAAATCGTGCTCCACTTCACCGGTAAAGAGCAGTCGGGTATCGCCCAAGTCGAAAGCAACGAGTGTTTCGTGACTCAAAATGCCGGACTCCTGCAAGTGGTATTGGGCTCGCTGAGCAACTGCACCGTCGAACTGTTCAACACGACCGGCCACCTGCTCGACCGTATCGACGGCGCACAGGGTTCGGTATCGTTCCAACCCGCAGCCAGCGGTCTCTACATCGTGCGCGTCACCTCGGGTAATACCTCCAAGACATTTAAAGTGGTAAAATAATCTCCAAACAGCACCACTTGACAAGGGCGGCCCCATAACGGGACCGCCCTTTATTTATGTCGTCGGCACAGATATCCCTTATCCACACCAGGGATAACAAAACAAAAGAGAGGGGGAGTACAAGACTGTACTCCCCCTCTCCTTATCTCCTATAAGGTTCTTCTCGATTACAAGTTACCGATCACGCTCTTGATATTCTCAAAAATATCGTCGATGCTGCCCATGCCGGGGATTGCCCGGTATTTGTTCTCCTTCTGATAGAAATCTTTGAGGGGCTTGGTTTGGTTGTGATATACGTCGAGACGTTTTTGTATCGTCTCCAAGTTGTCGTCGCTGCGACCCGAAACCTGTCCACGTTTCAACAGGCGGTCGATCAGCTCCTGCTCCTCAACTTCGAGACCCAACACAACATCGACCTGAGCCTGACGCTCGGCCAGCATGCGGGTCAAGGCCTCGGCCTGGGCTATGGTGCGGGGGAATCCGTCGAATATCACACCCTTCTTGCACTCTTCGTGCGAGTCGAGCACGTGGGCCAGAATATCGACCATCAGGTCGTCGGGAATCAACTGACCTTTCGAGATATACGAGTCGGCCGTCTTACCCAGTTCGGTACCTTTGGCAATCTGCTCGCGCAATACATCACCCGTAGAGATATGGAACAAACCATACTCATTAATCAGTTTCTCGCTCTGGGTTCCTTTGCCCGAACCCGGAGCGCCAAAAATTACTACATTCAACATTTTTACCTTATATTATCCTATTCAACCTTGGGTTCGTTCAATCTTCGGCAACCACGTAAATATCTTTCAAGTTACGTCCCTGCTCGTCATAGTCGAGGCCATAGCCCACAATGAATGCAGGGGGAATTTCGAGCGCCACATAGTCGGGCTTCACGTCGCATTTCAGCGACTCGGGTTTGAAGAGCAGCGTAGCCACCTTCACCTCCTTGGGGTTGTGAATATTGAGTTTCTGTATCAACTGCTGTATCGTGAATCCCGTGTCGACAATATCCTCGACCACCACCACCGTGCGGCCGGTAATATCCTGCTGCAACCCGTACAACTCTTTCACTTGACCGGTCGACTGCATGCCATCATACGATTTCATGCGGATAAACGAAATCTCGGCATCGACCGTAATCTCACGAAAAAGATCGGCGGCAAAAACAAATGCTCCGTTCAGTACGCACAGGAAGAGCGGATTTTTCCCCGCCAGGTCTTCATTCATCTGCGAAGCCACACGAGCCACCGCCTCGGCAATCTTTTCTCTCGATATGTATGGCGTGAAAAAACGGTCCTTAATCTGAATTTTTGTGTCCATTGGTTATACTTGAATATTGCACAAAGTTATAATAAATCACAAAAACTCCGATAACAACAGGCTATATTTTTGCAGAATCGGGTTCCCGGCCATCGCCACGGGAGGGATAAAATATTTCCCGGTCTCCATTTTTCTTGCTATTTTTGTATCATGTCGACCCGGCCCCGAACCGGGAATAAAAACACCAATAACGCATGAAACTGTTTACCACCCAATCGACCAAGCTGCTCGACCAGCTCACTATCGAATACGAACCCATCGCCTCCATCGACCTGATGGAGCGTGCGGCCCAGGCACTGACCGAAGAGATAAGCAAAACCGTTTCGCCCGAACGTCACCTCTATATCTTTGCCGGCCCCGGCAACAACGGGGGCGACGCCCTGGCTACGGCCCGACTGCTCACCGAACGGGGCTACCACCCGGTGGTCTACCTGTTCAACACGATGCCCAACCACCACCTCTCGGCCGACTGTGCCCGCAACCGGGATCGGTTGAAGGAGAAGGGCTGTCCCGATTTCTATGAAATCAGCAGCCAGTTCACCCCACCGGTTATCCAGCCCGACGATGTGGTCGTCGACGGGCTCTTCGGTGCCGGGCTGCGCGAACCGCTCTCGGGCGGATTTGCCTCACTGGTGCGGTATATCAACGAGTCGGGGGCCTTTGTCATCGCCATCGACATTCCATCGGGGCTGTTTGGTGAACAGAATCCCGACGCCTCGCCCGACCGGGTGATTCAGGCTGCCCTCACCCTCACCCTGCAAATGCCCAAACTGGCTTTCTTCTTTGCCGAAAATGCCCGATACACCGGCCAGGTGAAGGTACTCGACATCGGGCTACACCCCCGGGCCATCGCCGAGACCGAAACCGGCTACTACCTCACGACCGTCGACGACGTGGCTCGCCGGCTGCACACCCGGGCCAAGTTCTCGGACAAACGCGACTACGGGCACCTGCTGCTGGCGGCCGGACAATACAGCATGATGGGG
>JFBN01432844.1_pt1 | contig 38961 bp, 32 predicted proteins | sample 768741 | NCBI WGS metagenome assembly JFBN01 (sample SAMN01983846, study PRJNA193217) | chicken gut metagenome | biome: terrestrial biome; isolation source: ceca of Broiler chicken | host: Gallus gallus | place: United Kingdom: England | collected 2010-09-07
AAACTCGCTTCGCTCAAACATTTAAACTAAAAACAGAGCTAAAAAACTATTTTCTTAATAGCTAAAGCTACCGTAAAAATCTCCAACGCAGACAAAATTCTAGCATGAATAACAGATTATAGTGTCAACAGCTCATAATCTTGTTATCAGCTGAAACCGAAAGGCACGAGCCAAATTCCAAACATTTCGAGCCGTTGTAGTGGCTGTATTTAGAGAAGGGCTGCGAAGGCTCGCCCAGTGCAGCGTAAGCGAAACGTCAAAAAGTTTCTTTTTGGTTCGTTTTTCTTTGCTTCAAAGAAAAATGAACACCCTCCTTGCTCATTTATTATTATTGTGATATTATATCATTTGTATATAATAAAGACGATGATGAAGACAGTAAACTGAAAAAGAACGCTACAGAGAGCCGAGCCAGCTGAAAATCGGCGCCAGTATTTTTCTTTTGAACATCACTTCGAAGTTGCAGGCTGAAATTTTTATTAAGATTAAGCTGTGTCGGGTCCCTCCGTTAAAGGGGTTGCATATGTTGGTATGTGAAATAGGTGGTATAATGACAGCTAGGCTTTCATCTTATTTTAGATGAAGGCTTTTTTTATTATATTGCACAGCTCTCTCCTATTTTGGACGGAGCTTTTTTCATATGCTGAAAAAGTTTTATTTTGAAGGAGGATATGCTCTGTGTACAACAAGGTAGATACCAATCTTAATTTCGTGGAACGCGAAAAACAGATTGAAAAATTCTGGGAAGAACACGATATATTCAAAAAACAGGTTCACCAGCATGAAGATGCTGATGTATTCACATTTTACGACGGCCCGCCGACGGCTAACGGCAAACCGCATATCGGACACGTTCTGACACGTGTAATCAAAGATATGATACCGCGCTATCAGGCGATGAAAGGCCATAAGACAATCCGCAAAGCCGGCTGGGATACGCACGGTCTGCCGGTTGAGCTGGAAGTGGAAAAATTACTCGGCATCAACGGCAAGGAACAGATTGAAGCTTACGGTATTGAACCGTTCGTGGAAAAATGCAAGGAAAGCGTCTGGAAATACGAAGGCATGTGGGAAGAATTTTCCAAAGCCGTAGGTTACTGGGCGGACATGAAAGACCCGTACGTAACGTATCATAATGATTATATTGAATCCGTATGGTGGGCGCTCAAGGAAATCTGGAACAAGGGTCTGCTCTACAAAGGTCATAAAATTGTGCCGTACTGCCCGCGCTGCGGAACGCCGCTGTCTTCGCACGAAGTGGCACAGGGTTATAAAGACGTAAAGGAAAAATCGGCATTCGTCCGCTTTAAAGTAAAAGGCGAAGACGCATATTTTCTCGCATGGACGACGACGCCGTGGACGCTTCCGTCCAACCTAGGTCTGTGCGTAAATCCGGAAATCACTTACGTAAAAGTACAGCAGGGCGATTACACTTATTACATGGCGAAAGAACTCTGCGACAAAGTTCTCGGCGAAGATTACACCATTGTGGAAGAAATGCCGGGCAGGGCGCTTGAATATAAAGAATATGAACCGTTGTATCCGTATGCTGTCGGCAAATTGAACGGCAAAAAAGCATTCTTCGTAACGTGCGACGATTACGTAACGACGACGGACGGTACAGGTATCGTTCATTTGGCGCCGGCATTCGGTGAAGATGACTCCCGCGTCTGCCATAAATACGATATCGGCTTCGTTCAGTTCGTTGATGCTAAAGGCTGCATGACGGAAGATACGGACTGGCCGGGCGTATTCGTTAAGAAAGCCGACCCGAAAATTTTAAAAGACCTCGAAGAAAAAGGTCTGTTATTCTCCGCTCCTGTTTTCGAACACAGCTATCCGCACTGCTGGCGCTGCGATACGCCGCTTCTTTACTACGCGCGCGAAACATGGTTTATCCGCATGACGGCCGTACGCGACAAACTGATTGCCAACAACAATACAATCAACTGGATACCGCCGACAATCGGCAAGGGCCGTTTCGGCGACTGGATTGAACACGTGCAGGACTGGGGTCTTTCCCGCAACCGTTACTGGGGTACACCGCTCAACGTCTGGGAATGTGAATGCGGTCATCAGCACGCTATCGGTTCCATTGAAGAATTGAAATCCCTGTCCGATAACTGCCCGGACGATATCGAACTGCACCGTCCGTTCATCGATGCCGTAACGATTAAATGCGAAAAATGCGGCAAACAGATGCACCGCGTGCCGGAAGTTATCGACTGCTGGTTCGACTCCGGCTCCATGCCGTTCGCGCAATGGCACTACCCGTTTGAAAACAAGGAACTCTTTGAAGAACAGTTCCCGGCGGACTTCATTTCCGAAGCCGTTGACCAGACGCGCGGCTGGTTCTACTCGCTGCTCGCCATCTCCACGCTTTTATTCGACAAAGCACCGTATAAAAACGTTATCGTACTCGGACACGTACTTGACGCGCAGGGACGCAAGATGAGCAAATCGAAAGGCAACGCCGTAGAACCGATGAAAGCTCTCGCCAAACACGGCGCGGACGCAATCCGCTGGTACTTCTATGAAAACAGCGCGCCGTGGCTGCCGAACCGCTTCCATGACGCAGCCGTGCAGGAAGGTCAGCGCAAATTCATGGGCACGCTCTGGAATACGTATGCGTTCTTCGTGCTCTATGCCAACATTGACAAATTCGACGTATCCAAATACATGCTGGAATACGATAAATTATCCGTTCTCGACAAATGGTGCCTGTCCCGCCTTAATACGGTAATTAAAACGGTTGATGAAGACCTCAACGATTACAAAATCACCGAAGCGGCTAAAGCACTTGAACAGTTCGTCGATGAACTTTCCAACTGGTACGTAAGAAGAAGCCGCGAACGCTTCTGGGCGAAAGATACTGACCAGAACAAAATCAACGCTTATCTGACACTGTATACGGCGCTTACAACCGTTATCAAACTGGCAGCGCCGATGATACCGTTCATGACGGAAGCGATTTATCAGAACCTCGTGCTCAATACGGAAAAAGACGCACCGGAAAGCGTTCATCTGTGCGCTTATCCGACGGCAAACGAAGCGCATATCGACACTGAGCTGGAAAAAACAATGGATTTAGTGCTCAAAGCCGTAGCTCTCGGCCGCGCAGCCCGCAATGATGCCAACATCAAAAACCGTCAGCCGATTGCGCTCATGTACATCAAAGCACCGTTTGAGCTCAACGAATATTATACGAAAATCGTGGCGGAAGAACTCAACGTGAAGAAAATCGAGTTCAAGGACGATATGGATGAATATCTGAACTACGAAATCAAACCGCAGTTTAAAGTTCTCGGTCCGAAATACGGCAAACAAATGAAAGAAATTGCCGCAACGCTTGCCAAACTGAACGGCCATGAAGCAAAAGCGCAGCTGGATAAAGACAAATGCTTGAAACTTGCGCTGTCTTCCGGTGAAGTAACGCTCGTTCCGGAAGATTTGGACGTAAAAATGACGCAGACGGAAGGCTTTGCAGCACAGCGCGATGGCGGCGTAACGGTAGCTATCTCCACCGTATTGACGCCGGAACTTATTGAAGAAGGCTTCGTGCGCGAAATCATCAGCAAAGTTCAGACCATGCGCAAGGAAAACGGCTTTGAAGTAACCGACCGCATTACCGTATTCGCTCAGGGCAACGACACGATTGCAAAATACATGCAGGATAACGCTGAAATAATCAAGAAAATCACTTTAGCCGATGAACTCGTTTATGACAATATGGACGGTTTCACGAAAGAATGGAACATCAACGGCGAAAAAGTAACACTCGGCGTAAAATAAATATGATATAATCTAAAACGAAAAGCAGGCATTAATTGCCTGCTTTTTTATAAGTCGATTATGCGTATTTCATTGCCGTGCGGCAGCAGCAGATTATATAAATCTGCAAATTTCATAAAAATTGTCGTCGTGTTTTCCATCGGGTGCATGCCGATTGTCTGATTTTCCAGTTCCTTATCAAAAATCATCAGGATATTTTTATCCGTATTGTTCAAAATAGCCAGCGGCGTTACACTGCCCGGCTTAACGCCCAGCATTTCTTCCATAGCGTCCTGTTTGGCAAAACTCAGACGCTTGCTCGGAATTTTGGCGCTGAGCTCTTTAAGGTTTATTTGTTTGTGTACGAACAGCGATACGAGATAGTAGTTTTTCTTTTTCGCATCGCAGAGAAACAGATTGCGGATGACTTTGTCGTGATTGGGCAAGTCGGACTTGTCGCCTTCCTCCACCGAAAAAATCGGCGCATGTTCATATTTAATGAAGTCAATATGTTTATCAGTGAGATATTGCAGTATTTCAGCCTTGTTCAAGATAAAAACTCCTTTGCAGTGTAATGCAAAATAACCTGAAGAAAAATCTTCAGGTTATTTTTTTGCGTAAATGCCAGATTAGCGACTTTCTATCGGATATATATAATAGAAAGCCAAAACAACGTTTGTTGAGGTTAAATTCCTTTGAATAGTTAAAACTAACAAATATTCAAATACAACTAATGTTGAGGTTGATATATATGTTAAACATATATAGTTGTTAGCTGAAAGATATTTAAATGTAACCTATGTTTAAGATTATATATAATTATTGCAATAAAAACAATTAAAAGTATAAAAATTGTTAGATAATTTATATTAATAATAGTGAAAAGGTATTGCATATTCTTTAATTTCGTTCTATAATATATAAAACTAACAAATTGAGAGGTAAAAACAATGGTAGCTTTTAAAAATTTTTTAAAAGTTATCGAGTTGGTTATTAAGTTAATTAACACGATAGCTAAATTATAGGTAACAGGGCTAATATGTAGCCCTGTTACAATGATAGCTATTGTAACATATAAACAAAAAATAAGAAAGGAAAAATTTTTATGAAAGTATATCAAATACGAATGCAGATTTTCTTGCTACAAGATGTCAGCGCAAACAGAATACAGGAAAAAATCACGGCATTCATTGATGCAGGTTTTAGTCGTAGTGAAAAACTTATAACCTTTCATGAAGAAAACAAGTATAAGAATTATTGCTACGATTTGCCGTTTCCGCTAGAAGCGGATAAGATTTACAAAAAAGGTAAAATCTATACGCTGACTATTCGGACGATTGATATGGAACTGGCCAAGTATTTTAAAAATGTATGCGTCAATAATTACACTATGGAAATTAAAGGGTTGATAGCAGATATTAAGGTTTTGCCGAAGAAAATGCTGGAAACGGTGTACACGCTGACTCCTCTGATAGTGAAGACGCATGAGGGATATTGGCGTGCAGTTATGGATTTATCTGAATGGGAAGAACGGGTCAAAGTAAATTTGATAAAAAAATGGAACAGGTTTAATAATGAAAAGATTAATGAAGATTTTGACCTGTATACTTCTATTGAGTTTAAAAACAAAATTCCTGTTGCTGTAACGTACAAGAATGTTAAATTGCTCGGCGACAAAATTCAGCTGATGGTTGCTGATAATGAAAGGGCGCAAAATCTCATGTATATGGCACTGGGAACGGGAATCGGCGAGATGAATTCGCGCGGCTTAGGATTTCTGAGTTATCGTTGGTTATAATGAAAGGAGGCTAAGGTATGTTTGAAGAATGTTTAGAGGTATTTGAAAAGCAACTGCAGAAAAAAGGTGAAGGTATTATTCTTGATGAATATATACCGGCTGACGGCTCTTATATTATTGTGAAAAAGGATGGCAGTGTAAAATGTGTAGAAATTAAGATAGATAAGAAAACAAAAACACTGGAAAAATTGGATAAATCAGATGAAAGTTTTTCTGATATCCGTCTTTATGACTATCACAGCAAACTTATTTCCATGAATAAGCCGGTAGACCCGAAAAAAGTTATTCATTCTAATAATTATTTTTCTTTTGCGGTAAAGAAAGACAGTGTTGTGAGCGGAAAATTAACGGAAGGTATAATTGACGGATATTACCGTATTTTGTCTGACCCGCTGGAGAATAAATACAAGAAATCGAAAGAAGCCAGCAGAATTTACAAGGATTTCGAGCAGAAAAACGGTACGGTTGATTTAGGGCTTTTAGAGAATAATAAAACATGGATAAAAGAGAATATTTTCAAGATAGATGAAGTAGCTGAGATTGATATGACGAAGAAGGATTATCTGAAAATATTCTTTGAAGCGGATGAAACTGATTATGTGCGGGAAGACAATCGTTATATACTGCCGCATATTTATAACAGCAACGATTATAATGTAGAAGTTGAAGGTGAAATCCGAGGAATACCTGATAATAATTACGGAATGAATGCCAAGAAACCTTTTTTGTCGATAAAGACGCGTAAAGTTCCGGCAGGTTATTTGCTGAATGGTGAAGAAGTTTTATTGCAGAAGCAGTTCTTTGATTATTTGATGAATTTAGCTTCTACTGGCAGAAATAATGTATATATTGATACAGAACGATTAAAAATAAAGGCGCTAGAAGAAGCAGATAATAGAGATAAAAACTTAAACATTCGTTCTGGTTATTATCTGCGCTTGCGTAAAGGTAAAGAATTGGAAATACAAACGCAGGATAATATTGTTGATTATAAAAATGAACTGCATAAAAGTCTGCATTTTAGAGATATATTAGGTATAAAATTTGATAAAGTGCCAGATTATGCTCAAAATTATAAGGATTGTTTTACCAGAATGGAAACTGCCGGTTTAATAAATGAAATATTCTTTTCAAAGTTCTTGCATAACAATTATTTTACGGATGTTAGCGATATCAATATTAATGACAGTATATTGAAGTTTAATATCATTACGTATAGAAATGTAATTTTTGATTGGGCTTATAAAGGCATCGATAAAGATTTTGCCAGTGCTGTAGATAAGTTTTCTTTAAATATGATAAAGAATTCTCTTTTGAAGAATAATAAAATAAGAGCTGTTTTGCAGTTAAATTTGAGATGGTGCTTGAAAGATAGATTTGCTGTAAAGGAAGGAGATAAAGAAATGGCAACTATAGCAACGGAATTGAGAAAGACTGTAAAAGAAAAAATTTTGCAGAGAAAGGAAGGAGTGGAAAATATTCGTTTGGAAAATGATGCGGAGTATTATTATGTTGTCGGTCAGCTTGTTAAGTATTTTATCTTTTTAAGCCGGGCAAGCAAAAAAACGCAATCGATGATTAATCCGTTTATTAATGCGAAGAATGGTACGGTTGTTATGGATAGACTATTTAAGTTCTATACTAAATATAATTATGATATCTATGATAATAGTAAAACATTCAATGCTTTGTTGGCTATGGCTATTGAATATGGAAAAGTAAAGAATGTAAATCAGGAAATGTTAATTTTTGGATATCTTGATGATAACTTGATTTTAGAAAAGAGTAAAAAAGACAATACAGTAGTTACAAAAAATGATGTAGATAAAAATATTGAGGAGGAAAAATAAGATGGATAAAAGCATGAATAAGAGAGTATACGGTATTTTGGGAATTTCTTCGATTTGGGCAAACTGGAATGCGGACTTTTCCGGCTATCCGAAATCTTTAAGCGACGGCAGAGTATTCGGCAGTGATAAAGCTTTGAAATACCCTATGAAAAAAATGTGGGATAATGAAGGACAAAAAGTGCTTTATATAAAATCTATGAAACTTGTTGAAGGTAAAAAAGGAGAAACTACTTTTGTTCCTAGAAGTTTGCGGGAACGGTATGAATTTTTGTACGGTGCAAGTGATTTAAAAGATGTAAAAGAAGTTTTGACGAATTTAATGAACTCCGTTGATGTAAAGAATTTCGGTGCGACATTTGCTGAAGCAGGTTGTAATATTGCCATTACTGGAGCTGTGCAGGTAGGACAGGGCTTTAATAAATATGAAAATACGACAGCTGAAGAACAGCAGATTTTATCGCCATTCCGTGATGCAACAGCTACGAAGAAAAATGAGAATAATGAAGATGAAGAAGCGAAAAATTCCACGCTCGGTACGAAAATCGGCAGCAGTGAAGCACATTATTTTTATCCGTTCGTAATTAATCCGCTTGCATATAAAGAGCTGGTAAGTTTGGATGTAACAGAAGGCTATACGGATGAGGATTACCAGAATTTCAAACGTACAGCGCTTGTATCGGCGACAGCTTTTGCCACGAATTCTAAAATCGGTTGTGAAAATGAATTTGCCGTATTTGTTGAAACGAAAGTCGATACGTATCTGCCAAATTTATCCGAATATGTGGATTTCAGCAAGAATGAAGACAAAAATTATATTGATATGGAAAAAATGGCTGAACTTTTAAATACAATGGCAGATAATATCAGTAGTGTGGAAATTTATTACAATCCGTATACAACAATTTTAAAGGGAGAAATAAAAGACGCTAAATATTTCAATATTTTAACCTTAAAAGAGGTGTAATTTATGGAAATTTTGCGATTTAAACTGAGCGGTAAAAATGCGTTCTTTAAAAAGCCGGAAGTGAATACGTATTGTTATTTTACCTATGGTAATATTCACAAGGTGGCTCTTCTCGGGATTTTCGGCGCGATATTGGGTTACAGCGGTTACACGCAGATACAGGATATGATAAAGCCGAAAAAGAAAAAAACGAAACTGGAGCCGTCTTATCCGGAGTTTTATGAACGCTTGAAAGATTTAAAAGTAGCGATACTGCCGCTTAATGAAAAAGGAAATATTCCTAAGAAGATACAGGCGTTTAATAATTCCGTAGGATATGCTTCCAGAGAGCAGGGCGGAAATCTGATTGTCAAAGAGCAGTGGCTGGAAAATCCTGCTTGGGAAATCTGCGTGCTGATTGATTGTGAAGAAGCAGAAAAACTGAAAGATGCCATTCAAAATCATAAATGTGTGTATTATCCGTATCTGGGAAAAAATGACCATTTGGCGGATATAGAATTTATTTCCGTAGATGAAGCGAAATTAGCAGATGGTAAAGAATATATAATAAATAGCTTTATAAAAAAAGGCGATTTTTCCTTTAGTGACTATGATGAAGAAGAACTTGAGGAAGATAAACATTTGTCGGAAGAAGAAATAGCGGCATATAATGAATTTAAATACGAAGAAGCTTTACCGTATACTATAGATGAATATGTAAATAATTATAAATTGGAAAGATTTGTATATACAGGTAGCTTTGTAAAGATAAAAAACAAGGAAATTTATTGCTTGAGCCAGCAAAAAGAAAACAAGAAAGAAAGAAAATATATTGTTTTCTATTAAGAAATAAGTAATTAATAATAACAGATGCTGTTAAGATTTTTTATAATTGGGAGGCGAATTTTATGGAAACTATAAATCTGACTAATTTGATAAAAAATTTAAATATGTACAGAGCACACAGCAGATGTCTTGATGAAAATGCGGAAAATAGAGAATATGTATATGAAACATTACAGGAACATACAGATAGAACATCTAAATATTTTAAAAAGTTCTGGCAAGCTAAAAAATGCGATATTGTCTTTGAAAAATTTTGTGATAACATTTGGACAGAAATTGATGATAATGATAAGAATTATATTAAGAAAATTTTAAAAGAAATGATTTTTGCTATACCTATTTTTCATGATACCGGTAAAATAAATCCTGTTTTTCAGAAAGAAGTAATGAAAAATGTAAAATTTACGGGAATTAACGATTTTAGCAGTAAAAATCACGCAATGATATCGACAGTAATTTATATTGATTATTTTAGATATAATGTTGTGGGAAAAATAAAAGATAGAAAACTAAGAGATTTATTAAAACCGTTTATTTTATATAATGCTTATGTAATTTTCAGACATCACAGTGATTTATGTGATTTTAATAAATTTATCGGAAGATTAGAAACTGTACGAGAAAAAATTATAGAAGCTATAAATAAAAATGAAATTTGCACAGAAAAATTAAAATGGCGTGAAAATACGATTAAAAAGATAATGGAAAATATTACAACGGATAGAAAAAATTTTTCCACAAAACAGAATTTATACGTATATATTTATGAGAGATTATTATATTCATTGTTAGTGGCCAGTGATTATTATGCGACCGGTGAATTTGAAAACGGAGCGGAATTCAAGCAGGATGGAGATATAGATGATATAAGCAAATGGAAAGAGGTTTATGAGAGCACATCATTGATGAAAAGTATACGTGCTTATCAGCAGAATAATTTTCCGCAAGATGAACAGAAATTACAAGAAGTTAGAGATATAAACGTTCTGCGCAGTGAGATTTTTTGCGAAGCGGAAGCGGTGCTTAATGATGAATATAAGAATAACATATTTTATCTGGAAGCGCCGACCGGTAGCGGCAAGAGCAATACGGCGATTAATTTGAGCTTTAAACTGATGGAATTGGATAGAAGATTAAAGAAAATATTTTATGTATATCCGTTTAATACACTTGTTGAACAGAATACGGAAACTTTAGAGAATATATTTGCTCAAAATCAGTCTATAATGCAAAGTATCGCTGTGCTCAATTCATTGACACCGATTAAAATAGATAAACAAAGTGAAAATGAAGATAATGTATATCAGCAGGCGTTGTTTGACCGGCAGTTTTTGAATTATCCTATGGTTCTTACAACACATGTGAATTTATTCGAAACATTATTCGGTAATAAGCAGAAGGCTGTATTCGGTTTTTATCAATTAGCAAACAGTGTGATTGTACTGGATGAAATTCAGAGTTATAAAAATACGCTTTGGCAGAGGATTATAAGCTATTTAAAAGCTGCAGCAGAATTGTTAAATATGAAAATCATCATCATGTCCGCTACTTTACCTGATTTTGATAAATTTTCGCATCATCAGAATGCTGCTTCGGTATTATTGAAAAATACACGCAAATATTTCAACAACAGTATTTTTAAAAATCGAGTGGAAGTATCGTATGAAATTCTAGATAAAACGGATTTAAAGGGCGAACAGTTGGAAGATTATTTGCAGGAACACGTAAAACAGCAGATACAAGACGGCAGGCACATAATGATTGAGTTTATAAAAAAATCAACAGCGCATCGTTTTTGGGAAAAATTAAAAGAGGATGAAAATATAAATTGTGCTATAGAACTTCTTTCCGGTGATGACAGTATGGCAGAACGCAAGCGGATTTTGCAGAGAGTAAAAACGAGCAAAGAGGCTTTAATTCTGGTTTCCACTCAAGTTATTGAGGCAGGTGTCGACATTGATATGGATTTGGGCTATAAGGATATTTCTAAGCTGGACAGTGAAGAACAGTTTATGGGGCGCATAAACCGTTCATGCAGAAAATCGGGCAAAGTATATTTCTTTAATTTGGACAAAGCCAGAAGTATTTATAAAAATGATGTTAGAAATAATACGGAATTAACGTTGGCTGATGAAGCAATGCGAAAAGCGTTGGCAGAAAAAGATTTTAGTGAATATTATAATAGAGTGTTAGCTATACTCGAAAGAAATTATAGAGCAGAATATAACACATTTTTTGATAGTATACAAAATTTAGAGTGGGAAAAAATAGCAGAACAGATGAAATTGATAGATGATGATGCTTGGAGTATGACGGTATATCTGGCTAGACAAATTAAGAATGAACAGGGAGATGTTATTGACGGCGCAGAACTTTGGGAAAAATATAGAGAACTGTTGCAGGATTATTCGATGAGCTATGCAGAAAATAAAGTAAAACTTTCGTACGTTACAGCGCAAATGGCGGAATTTATGTATCAAGTTAAGAAGGTTTTATTAAACCATGATGAAAAAATAGGTAGTATTACTTATATTGAAGATGGCGATAAGTATTTTGATGGAGGAAAATTAAATCGTGCCAGAATTCAAGGCGAAGAGAGTGATTTTATAGATTTTGTTTAAAAGAGGGTGAAATTATGCAGATTAATGGAACATTGGTAAATTATTATTTTCATTGTAAAAGGCAGTGTTATTTATTCGGCAACCGCATAAATTTTGAGGACAATAGTGAAGATGTGAATATCGGTAAGGCTTTGCATGAAGAAAGAGCTACACAGGATAATAATGAACTTGCTTTAGAAAATATCAGATTAGATAAGATTACGGAAGAATATGTAACGGAAACAAAAAAATCCGATGCTGATGTAGAAGCAGCAAAATGGCAGCTTATATTGTATTTGAAGATATTGAAAGATAAGGGTATTGTGCGGAAAGGAAGATTGGAATTTATTGAAAAAAAGAAAACGAACAAGGAAGTAATAATTATTGAGCTTACAAAAGAATTAGAGCAGCAGTTGGAAAAACATATTAAAGAAATTGAAAAATTATTGGAACAAGATGAAATCCCAGCAGTATTAAATAAAAGAAGCTGTAAAAAATGTGCGTATTATGAATTTTGTTATATTTAAATTAAGGAGAAAATATTATGAATGGCGAAGTGCAATATATTAGTTCGATGGGTGAACTTGTTCGTAAAGATAATACATTACAATTTAGAAATAATGAAAAACATAAAAATTTACCTGTTGAAATAATTAAAGAGATTTATTGCTTGAATGAAATAACTGTAAATAGTAAGTTGTTGGATTTTCTTGCTCGTAAAGGTATTATATTGCATTTTTTTAACTATTATGGTTATTATAGCGGCACTTTTTACCCGAAAGATAAATATCGAAGCGGAAAATTACTAATAAAACAAGTAAATAAATTTCAAAATAACAGATTAGATATAGCTAAAACTATTGTGCGCGGGATAGGAATTAATATTTATGAAGTGCTGTACCATTATTATAAGCATGGAAAATCGGGAGTAAAAGAAACGGTAGATTGGATACGTAAAGAGTTTTATACCAATGTGGAAAAAGCAGATAATATAAAAGTTTTGCTCGCTGTTGAAGGTGAATTATGGCTTAAATTTTATGCTGCGTTTAAATATTTTTTGCCGGAAGATTTTATTATGAGCAAAAGAGTGAAAAGAAAACCGGATAATCCGATAAATGCCTTGATATCTTTTGGCAACAGCCTTTTATATGCTAAGACTGTCGCAGTGATATATGAAACACATCTTGATCAGCGTATAAGTTTTTTACATGAACCGACAGAAACGAGATTTTCACTGAGTTTGGATATCAGTGAAATTTTTAAGCCGGTAATTGTATTCAGGACGATTTTTGATTTAGTAAATAATCGAAAAATACAAGTAGAAAAACATTTTGATCAAAAAATGAAATACTGTTTATTAAATGAGGAAGGCAGAGAAATTTTTATTAGAGCTTTTGAAGGCCGTCTGGAAAGTACATTTCAGCATCCAACATTGAAAAGAAAAACCTCTTATCGTAACGCTATAAGGCTGGATTGCTATAAATTAGAGAAATATATTATGGATGAACAGGAGTTTATACCATTTAGTTTGAAGGCGGGATATTAATGGCTAAAAACTATAATTACAATTATGCTTTTGTATTTTATGATGTGAGTGAAAAACGGGTACAAAAAGTTTTTAAAATATGCAAAAAATATCTATTCCATTTTCAAAACTCGGTATTCAGAGGAGAAATAACTCCTTCTAAATTGATACGGTTGAAAAATGAATTGAAAAGTGTAATTGTTGATGAGGAAGATTTTGTTTGTATTATAAAACTGATGAATGATAATGTTTTCGGTGAAGAATTTATAGGCCAAAAAGGCGTAGAAAAAGGAGATTTCTTGTTCATATAAGTAGTAAAATTACCAGGCGGAAATCTTGTCAAACGAGAGAAAACCCTTATAAATAAAGGAGTTATCGCAAATCGTATCAGCTACAAGGAGAAGCAGGTTTCCGCCTGGTAAAAATAGAGAAAAAACTTGTAATATCAAGCTTTTTAAAGTATAGTATTGACATAAAGCCTTTAAATACGTAGTTTAACCTTAACATTGGTTGTATTTGAATCTAAAAGCGGCTATTTAGATTGTCCGCATTTCGGACGTTTAACCTTAACATTGGTTGTATTTGAATGCGTGCTGGAATAAATGCACCAAATCCGCTTTTTTTGTTTAACCTTAACATTGGTTGTATTTGAATTCTGCAAGAGCTTTCACTGCAACAGCAAACGGCACATTGTTTAACCTTAACATTGGTTGTATTTGAATAGAAGTTAAAGACAAATACCAAAAAACCTACGGCAAGTTTAACCTTAACATTGGTTGTATTTGAATTAGAAGATTATAACAGAGAAATAAGGAGAAATAAAAGTTTAACCTTAACATTGGTTGTATTTGAATACCGCCAGCAAATCCGAAATCTGGCTGACCTGCCCGAACAGGTTTAACCTTAACATTGGTTGTATTTGAATGTAGCTGAAGCCTTTTCCGCATTTAGGGCAATATACGTTTAACCTTAACATTGGTTGTATTTGAATACGATAAAAAGAATAATTGCAAGCCTTGAAAAAAGAGTTTAACCTTAACATTGGTTGTATTTGAATCGAGGATAATTAAGGCAGATTGTTACTGTATCGCCGTTTAACCTTAACATTGGTTGTATTTGAATGTAAAACGGGGCAACGATGAGAGAACGAAAGAACAGGGTTTAACCTTAACATTGGTTGTATTTGAATGCGCGGCTCGATTTTGCTTCGGGTAAAGCTGGCTTTTTTGTTTAACCTTAACATTGGTTGTATTTGAATAAGGAAGCCCAAACATGGCAGACACTAGAACACTAACTAGTTTAACCTTAACATTGGTTGTGTTTAAAAGAAGTAAGATATTTTGGAAGTGGAAGATTAGTTAATGGTCAATATCGATATTGAGGTCGATTATTTTATATGTAATGAGTATATAAAAAAGCTCTGATTGTTATATAGCAATCAGAGCTTTTTGCATTCAGTTTTTGCTGATATCTATCCATTCAACGGCTTGGGAATATTTTTCCAGTTCCGGAATGGTGAGTTCGATGGCACTGTTTCGGCTGCCACAGGCGGGATATACTTTTTCAAATCGTTTTAAGGATTCATCAAGATATACTTTTACGCCGTCTTTGGAAGCAAACGGGCAGACACCGCCGATAGGAAATCCGGTAAGAGCTTCCACTTCATCGCCTTTCAGCATGGTGGCTTTTTTGTGAAATTTTTCCTTGAATTTGCGATTGTCGATGCGGACATCGCCTGCCATTACGACGAGAATGGCTTTGTCATCTAATTTGAAAGACATTGTTTTGGCGATATGGGCTTCTTCGCAGTGAAGCGCTTGCGCAGCTTCTGCAACGGTAGCACTGGAAACGGGAAATTCCATGACTTTGTCTTCCATGTTGAACTGTTTGAAATACGTTTTCACTTTATCGATTGACAAAATAATCATTCCTTCTTATTGTAATATTGTAAACACTATGATACCATAGAGAAAATAAAAAAGCCACTAACTGGCAGTCAGTGGCATAATTTATGAAGATTAAGCTTCTTTGCTGATAGCGGCATTTAAATCTTCCATGAGTTGGTCAACGTCGATACCGTGAGCCGTAGCACCCTGTTCGATGTTTTCAAAGTGAGCGGCAGCACAGCCGAGGCAGCCCATACCGGCATTTATAAATACTTCTACAGTTTCAGGGTAGTTGCTTACAACTTCCATGATACCCATGTCTTTTGTTAAAGTCATTTTAAAAGTCTCCTTTTAGATTAATTTATTTACAGGGGAATTATACCATATTTTTTTTCGTTTGAATATAGTAATTGATAATTTTTATACTTAGAGTTAAAATAAGGAACTGTGTTAAAGTTTGGAAGATGAACTAAAGAGGGAATGGATATGGATTTTGTAGCATTTTCGTGGGAAAGTGTAAATGTTTATTGGTATGGTATAGCGATAGGAATTGCCGTGATTGCCGGTCTTGCAATCTGCCGAGTTAATGTATGGCTGTATAAAGAGAATTTTGATACGGTCGTAAAAATTATGGTATGGGCAATTCCAAGCAGTATCATCGGTGCAAGGCTTGTTTATGTATTGCAGAATATGGAATATTTTGTTGGTAGTCTTGCCGATATTTTTTGTCTATGGCAAGGCGGATTGTCCGTTTATGGTGCATTACTGGCGTTTTTTGCCGTTTGTATCGTTTATTTACGTCGGCAGCGTTTATCCGTGTTATACTGGCTGGATTTGATTATGCCGTCTGTCGTATTCGGTCTGATGATTTTGCAGCTGGTTAATTTTATGATGCAGTTTTCCGTCGGCATGCCGCTGGGCATTGATTTGCCGAACGACCATACTCCGGCGGAATATATCGAGTATAAGTTCAGACCGTCCGGTTTTGAAGGATATCTGTATTTTCAGCCGGTGGCTTTTTACCAGGCGGTTGTTCATTTTTGCATATTTATTTTGACGGTGTTGTTGACATTTGTAAATAAGTTCTTTAAATTATTGAATAACGGCACGATTTTTTTGCTGGCGCTGTTTCTGGTCGCCCTGTCGCGGTTTACGCTGGGCTTTCTGTATTTCAGCGTGGATAGGGACGTTTTATTGTATCCCGTGCAGTGGATTGCGCTGGTTGTGATGATATTGAGCATTTTATTTTATATAGGAAAGAACTTTTACAGAGCAAAGAGATTTTAAGGAAAGAGAGTAGAAATATTCATGCTAAAGAAAAGTATCTGGTATAAATTGATTTTGGTTATGATGATTTTATGCCTGCCGCTTTTGGTATCAAGCCCTAAAATCATACCGGCTGCGGCTGCGGAAAATGAGGACAATATTTCCATTACCGTTTTGAATTACCATAAAGTGGATGATATGAATATAGCATTGTCCGTTCTGCCGAATGATTTTGACAGGCAGATGGCATATTTGAAGGAACACGGCTATAATACCATCAATAGCCAGCAATTGTATGAATATCTGGCAAACGGTGCGCCGCTTCCGCCTAATCCGATTATGATAACGTTTGATGACGGTTATGAGGATAATTACCGCAATGCGTATCCGATTTTACAGAAATACGGTTTTACTGGCACGATTTTCGTTATAACGGATTTTGTGAGTGCGCAGCCGAATTATCTGACTTGGGAACAGATTAAGGAAATGAAGGCACACGGCATGGATTTTCAGTCGCATACGGCTACACATCAGTCGATGACAGGGCTGAGTGAGGAACAGCTGCGTCAGGAGCTTACGAAATCGAAACAGACGCTTGATGCGCAGTTAAATCAGGATACTTTGTTTGTAGCTTATCCGACCGGCACGTATAATCTGTATATAGCAAAGCTGGTTGATGAAGCGGGATACAAGGGAGCATTCACGATAAAATACGGCAATATTGACAAAGACAGCAATATTTACGCTTTGGAGCGCGTGCCGATTTTTCATACGGAAAATACGTTCCTGTCCTTTTATGAACGAATGCATTATATACCTGTTTTTGAACGGTTGGGCTGGTACAAGAGCTGATATTTTCTATTGAAATAAAGTTCATTGCCTGTTAAAATTATAAATAATAATTATCGGGCTATAAAATAGGGGTGGTTAATTCGTGGAATTTGAACATGTCAGTGTTCTGCCGCAGGAAGTTATTGCCGGTCTGAATATAAAGCCGGACGGCACGTATGTGGATTGTACGCTGGGCGGCGCCGGTCATGCTTCACGCATTGCGGAAAAACTGAATGAGAACGGTCATTTAATCGGTATTGACCAGGACGATGACGCAATAGAGGTAGCTTCGTCAAGGCTCAAACCGTATAAATGTAAAATAGATATTGTACACAGTAATTTTAAAAATTTGGAGCAGGTCTTAAAAGATTTGCAGATAGAGTTTGTTGACGGATTTCTGTTTGATTTGGGCGTATCATCGTATCAGCTGGATGAAGCGGACAGAGGTTTTTCGTATATGCACGATGCGCCGCTTGATATGCGCATGGACAAAGCGGGAAAGTTTTCGGCATATGATGTAGTCAACGGGTATGATGAGGAGAAACTCAATTATATTTTCAAGACGTACGGAGAAGAACGCTGGTCAAAGCGCATTGCGCAGTTTATCGTGGAGTATCGCCGGGAAAATCCGATTGAAACAACGGGTCAGCTCGTGGATATCATCAGAAGAGCTATACCAGCGGCAGTGCGCAAGAAAGCTACGGGTCATCCGGCCAAAAGAATTTTTCAGGCCATCCGCATTGAGGTAAATAATGAACTCGGCATACTGGAAGATACGTTCCGCACGGCTGTTAGTCATTTAAACTGCGGCGGGCGCATTGCCGTGATAACGTTCCATTCGCTGGAAGACCGGATAACGAAAAACGTATTTAAGGAAATGGCGAGAGGCTGTATCTGTCCGCCGCAGCTGCCTGTGTGTGTCTGTCATCACAAGGCGCAGATAAAACTGTGCGGCAAGGCGATTAAACCGTCGAATGAGGAAATGGAAGAAAATTCCCGTTCCAAGAGTGCTAAGCTGAGAATAGCTGAGAAATTGTAATTTCAGGAGGAATAATAATATGGTGGCGCAGCGTAAAGAGGTTGAATGGGAGAGTGAACAGGCTCTGCCGCGGCGAAATAAAATAAGAAAAACAGTACAACAGAGAAGGCAGGAAAAGAATTTGAACAATGCGTTGCGTACCAGATGTATGATATTATTTGTTATTACGACAGTATTGGCGGTCTTTTTCATTTTGCGCAGCGGCATGGCGGCAAGTGAAGCGTATCAGCTAAATCAGATGAAAGGACAGGCAACCGTGCTGGAAACGGAAAATGCCCGGCTGCATCTGGAAATAGCCCATTTGAAATCGCCGGAGAGAATTCAGCAGATTGCTCAGCAGGAGCTCGGTATGATACTGCCGGACAAGTTTTTCTTTTCAACTAAAAATAACTGATGATTAAGCCATATTTTTCTTTAATTTGAAAATTTATGGCTTAATTTTTTTATAGTATACATTAATACATAAGTGAGCTATAATATAGGTTGATTTATATAGTCATTTAAGAATAATACCTGTTGCGCTAGTTAATTTTCTAAAGCAGTATAATACTTTATATTTAGTGAGGTTAACTGCTAACAGGCAGCGAATATAAAGATGGATATTCGGCAGTGATAAAGCTTTGAAATACCCTAGTTAAATGCCAATATCGAACGAATATAAAGTATTATACTGCTGTCTAGAGGCTCAATGTCTTACTAGCACAATAGGTGAATAATCGTTTTGGGAGGATATAAAATGACCATAAAGCAGCTGGTGTCTGTATTAAAAGATGTGGAAGTGTTCGGAGATATGGATAAGGAAATAGAATTTATCGCGCACGACTCGCGCCGTGTACGCAACAATACTTTATTCGTATGTATTTCCGGCACGAGAGTAGACGGAAATAAATTTATTCCGCAGGCTGTCAAGGCGGGAGCATGTGCCGTTATGACGGAAGCGGATGTACAGGCTCCGGAAGGCGTTACTGTTATAAAGGTAAAAGATATTCATAAAGCTATGGAACTTTGCGTGCCGTATTTTTACGGCTATCCGGGCAAAAAAATGCGCATGATAGGCGTAACGGGAACGAACGGCAAGACGAGCAGCACGTATATGCTCCGCGACATTCTGCGCCGTGCAGGCTACAAAGTCGGCGTTATCGGCACGATTAAAATCATGATTGAAGATGAAGAGCTGCCAATTCACAATACGACGCCGGACGTAGTTGATTTGCAGGAAACGCTGCATAATATGTATCAAAAAGGCATGGATTACGTCGTGATGGAAGTTTCTTCCCATGCACTCGATATGAACCGTGTTGCCGGCTGTGAATACGATACGGCGATATTCACGAATTTGACGCAGGACCATCTGGATTACCATAAAACGATGGAAAATTATGCTTTAGCTAAAGCAAAACTGTTTGAAGGTCTGTCTGCTTCCGGCTCGGTAAAAACGGGCAAGACGGCCGTTATCAATATAGATGATGAATTGGGCAGCAAGACAATGCTGGAGCATACGCACTGCAATCTGATTACGTACGGCATAAAGCGCAAAGATGCCGCACTGAAAGCGGAAAATGTGGAAATAAAAGCTTCGGGTGCCTCCTTTGATGTGGAATATAATAATGAAGCAATTCATTTTGATTTAAAAGTAACGGGTATGTTCAACGTATACAACATTCTGGGCGTAATCGGCGCGGCTTTGGCGGAACATATCGCTCCAGCCGTTATCCGTGAAACGCTGGAAAATTTTGAAGCGGTAGCAGGCCGTTTCGAGCTGGTGCGACAGGGACAGGATTTCAGTGTAATCGTCGATTATGCGCATACGCCGGACGGTTTGGAAAATGTGCTTAAAACGGCACGCGAAATTGCGAAAAAACGCCTGATTGTTGTATTCGGCTGCGGCGGCGACCGTGACAGAACAAAACGTCCGATTATGGGACGCATTGCGGCGCAGTTGGCGGATGTGGTAATCGCAACTTCGGATAATCCGCGCACGGAAGATCCGGAATTTATTTTATCGCAAGTGGAAGAAGGCGTGCTTCCGGCACTGCACGGCAATTTCCATGAAAAAATCACGGACAGACGGCAGGCGATTTTCCGCGCGGTTGAATTGGCGCAGAAAGACGATATCGTCCTGATAGCCGGTAAAGGCCACGAAAATTATCAGATTTTGAAAACGGGAACAATTCATTTTGACGATAAGGAAGTTGCAATTGAAGCAATTAGGAGGAAGTTAAATGGCTGATTATCAATTTAATTTGACGCAGGTTATGCAGGCGACGAACGCTGTTTTGAAAAAACTGACTTCGGCGGCTGTTTTCGGCGGCGTTACGACGGATACGCGCAAAGTGGAAGAAGGCATGCTTTTCGTTGCCTTGAAAGGTGAAAAATTCGACGGGCATGATTTTATCGCGCAGGCGGCGCAAAAAGGCGCAATCGGCGCGATTGTAAATAAAGATTACGATGTATCGCTTTTGGAAGATGTGGATATTGATATTTTGGCCGTAGACGACACGCTTAAGGCTTATCAGGATTTGGCGAAATTCTGGCGCAGCAAGTTCTCTATTCCGGTAATCGGCATTACTGGCTCGAACGGCAAAACGACGACGAAGGATTTGACGGCGGCCGTGCTTTCCGGTAAATGGAACGTACTAAAAACGCAGGCTAATTTCAACAATGAAATCGGCTTGCCGATGACACTTTTGCAGCTCAATAAAACGCATGATGCCGCCGTAGTGGAAATGGGTATGCGCGGTCTCGGTCAGATTAAAGCACTGACGGAGATTGCCAAACCGACAATCGGTGTTATCACCAATGTCGGCGAGACACATTTGGAACTGCTCGGCACGATAGAAAATATCGCTAAAGCGAAAAGCGAGATGGCGCAGGCGATTGAAATCAACGGCAAGGTTATTTTAAACGCCGATGATGAACACGTGGCGAAAATGCGGGAAGTAACGAAAGCGCGCGCTGTGTATTTCGGCATAAATCACATGGCTGACGTGAAAGCTTTCGACATTAAAACGGTTGAAGGCGGCAGAACGGAATTTGAGGCGATTGTCGGTGAAAATACGGCGCATTTCACTTTGAATATGCTCGGCATTCACAATGTGTACAACTGTCTGGCAGCGCTTGCCGTAGGGTATGCGTGCGGCCTCACGATTGAGGAAATGCAAAAGGGTTTAGCTTCGTTCAAGCCGACGGCAATGCGTTTTGAATATAAGAAAATCGGTGATTTTAACATTATCAACGATGCGTACAATGCCAGCCCGATGTCGACGGAGGCGGCGCTCAAAAATCTGGCGCAGGTGGCGCAGGGCCGCAAAATTCTCGTGATGGGCGATATGTTTGAGCTGGGCAGCGTAGAGATTGCAGCGCATGAAAATGTGGCGCAGCAGGCAAAGCAGGCAGGTGTTGATGTGCTTATCACGCGAGGCGGTCTTACGAAAAATACGGCACGCAAAGCGCGTGAATTGGGCATTGCAGATGTTTATGAATGTGAAAGCCATGAAGAAGCCGCAGCCGTCCTGCAAAAAATTCTGCAAAAAGGCGATACGGTTTTATTCAAGGGGTCGCACGGTATGCACATGGAAAAAATAATTGAATTACTGGAGAATGAATATAAATGATGGAGATTTTTAATCTTAACATGCTTTGGGCAGCGATTGCAGCTGCCCTTGTGGTTTTGGTGACGGGACCGTTTCTGATACCGGAGCTGCACAAGCTGAAATTCGGACAGAGTATCCGCGAGGAAGGGCCGAAAAGTCATCAGGCGAAATCCGGCACGCCGACAATGGGCGGCATCATGATTATCGCCGGTATAACGATTGCCACGCTGATTTTTGCCGATTGGAGCATTGAAATCGGTCTGGCGCTGTTTGTCATGCTTGGCCATTTTGTTCTCGGCTTTCTGGATGATTATATTAAAGTTGTCTTAAAGCGTAATCTGGGGCTTAAAGCAAAGCAGAAATTTTTAGGACAGCTCATCATTGCACTTATCGTAACGTATATCGGCATAAATTATACGGGACTTACGCAGGACGTATGGATACCGTTTATCGGCAAATCGTACGATATCGGCTGGTTTTACTACGTACTTGTAATCGGCGTGCTGGTCGGAACGACGAATGCCGTAAATCTCACGGACGGACTGGACGGATTGGCGGCAGGCTCGATGGCGGTGGCTTCGCTCGGCTTTGTGGCTGTCTGCCTTTATTTCGGTAAAGTAAATCTGGCGATATTCAGCTTTGCCTGCTTCGGCGCGTGCGTTGCATTTTTAAAATTTAACTATCATCCGGCTAAGGTGTTCATGGGTGATACGGGTTCGCTGGCGCTCGGCGGCGTGTTGGCGGCGCTGGGGATTTTGACGAAAACGGAACTGCTGCTGATTATCCTTGGCGGACTGTTCGTTATTGAAACGCTGTCCGTTATAATTCAGGTAACGTCGTTTAAGACGACAGGCAAACGCGTATTTTTGATGAGCCCTATTCATCATCATTTCGAGCTTAAAGGCTGGTCGGAAACACGCGTAGTCTGGTCGTTCTGGACAGCGGAGCTGGTGTTCTGCGTACTGGCGATGCTTACACTGCATTTCAGTTAATAATTTTAAATTAGATTAAGTATACCTGTTGTGTCAGTTGATTTTCTGAAGCAGTATAATACTTTATATTTAGTGAGGTTAAGTGACAACATCGAACAAATATAAAGTATTATACTGCTGCTTGCAGGCTCGATGTTTTACTGACATAACAAATTAAAATTTGTATTTTGGAGAAGATAAAATGGATTTGAACAGCAAAAAAGTCATTGTAATCGGTGCCGGTATCAGCGGTTTTGCGGCGGCAAAGCTGGCGAAAAAGCTCGGCGCAGACGTAATCATGAGCGATGCCAATGAAAAAGTGGAGGAAAAACACGATTTGAAACCGCTGCGCGAAGCAGGGATAAAAATAGTTCTGGGCAAACAGACGGAAGAATTGTTCGAAGGGGCGGATTTGGTGATTATCTCTCCTGCCGTACCGCGTCATATTCCTATTCTGGAAAAAATCGGTCAGAAAGTACTGGTTATCAGCGAAGTTGAATTTGCCTACAAGTTGGCGAAAGCGCCTATTTTCGCCGTAACGGGCACGAACGGCAAGACGACGACGACCATGCTGCTCGGCGAACTGATGAAAACGGTTTACGGTCCGTACAATGTCGGTGTCGGCGGCAATATCGGCACGCCGCTGTGCGAAGAATGCTATCGTATCGGCAAGGACGGCTGTATCGTGGCGGAAATTTCCAGCTATCAGATGGAGGCTTCCAGCGAATTTACGACGAAGGGCGCTGCCATTCTGAACGTAACGCCGGACCATCTGGCTCGTCATAAAACCATGGATGTTTATCAGGCGGAAAAGGAAAAAGTATTTGCACATCATACAAAAGACGATTTTCTCGTACTCAACTATGATGATGAACGCACCCGTTCCATGGCGCAGCGAGCCAACAGCACCATCTGCTTTTTCAGCAGCAGCCAGGAACTGGAAGAAGGCGCTTTCGTCAAGGACGGACAGCTGGTCATCCGCTGGCACGGTATGCTGCATATAATCTGCAAAGTCGATGAAATGCAGATAAAAGGTTCGCATAATGTGGAAAATGCGCTGGCTGCTTTGGCACTGGCGTTTCTGGCGGGCGGCGATACGGCGAAAATGGCGCAGGTGCTGAAAAATTTTGCACCGGTGGAACATCGCATTGAACCGGTTAGAACATTAAACGGCGTGACATATTACAACGACTCTAAAGCGACCAATCCGGAAGCGGCCAATAAAGCTATCGGCACATTCCATCATATTATACTGATTGCCGGCGGCGACGATAAGAAAACACCGCTCGACGAATTTTACGCGCTCGTCAATGAACGGGTGGACAAACTGATTTTAGTCGGCGACGGAGCGGCGCGTTTTAAAGAGGAAGCGCTGAAACACGGTTATTCGGCGGAAAATATTCTCGAAGCGGGCTATTCCATGGAAAAAGCGGTCGAAATGGCTTATAATGAAGCAAAAGCTCCGCAGGTGGTGCTTTTATCACCGGCTTGCGCAAGTTTCGACATGTATGACGGTTATGAAGCGCGCGGTCGTGATTTTAAACGCATCGTTAATGAATTGAAATAAGCGAAAGAGGAAATCAGATGAGAATAATTGTATCCGGCGGCGGCACGGGCGGCCATATTTACCCGGCAATTACTTTGATAAACAATATAAAAAAATTGGTACCGGATGCACAGTTTCTGTATGTCGGTACGAAAAAAGGACTGGAAGCGGACATCATTCCGCGCGAGCAGATACCGTTTGCCACGCTGGAGATAAGCGGCTTTGAACGCCATTTGACGGCAAAGAACTTCGTCGTACTGGGCAAGGCACTCGGCTCGCTGGTCAAGGCGCGCAGCATTATAAAGAAATTCAAGCCGGATGTCGCTATCGGTACGGGCGGCTACGTGTGCGGCCCTATTTTGATGGCGGCGGCGCTGATGGGCGTTCCGTCGCTCATTCAGGAACAGAATGCCATTCCGGGCGTTACGAACAAAATTCTGGCTAAATTCGTCAATAAGATAGCCGTCGGTTACGAACGTGCCGCAAAATATTTTCCGGCGGGAAAAACGGTGTTTACGGGCAATCCTATCCGCGACGATATTCTGCTCAGCACGCGCGATGAGGGATTGATGGAATTTTCGCTCGACCCGGCGAAAAAGACGGTTCTCGTTTCCGGCGGCAGCCGCGGCGCGCACAGCATTAATAAAGCCATGCTTGAAGTGCATAAGCATTTTGCCAATAATTACCGGGTGCAGATTATGCACGTTACGGGCAAGACGGAATACGATTTTGTCAAAAATGGTCTGGAACAAATGGGGCTTGATTTGCAGAAAGCCGATAATCTCGCCGTATATCCGTATCTGTATGATATGCCGAAAGCATTGGCGGCGACAGATATAGCCGTTTTCCGTTCTGGCGCGACGAGCCTTGCCGAGCTTACGGCGCGCGGCGTTCCGTCGGTGCTCATTCCGTATCCGTTTGCGGCGGAAAATCATCAGGAGTTCAATGCGCGCGAGTTGGAGAAAAACGGCGCGAGCCGCGTAATTCTCAATAAGGATTTGACCGGCGGCAAATTGATTGAAACGCTGGAACAGATGCTCTCCAGTGAAAATACATTGCAGGAAATGGCGCAGGCAAGCCGCGCTATGGGCAAGCCGAATGCGGCGCAGACGATTGCGGAAATGATTGTGGCTTTGGCTGAAAAGAAATAAAAACAGATGAGGGGTGTCCTTAGGTGCTTGAAAATATAAGAAAATTACATTTTGTCGGCATTGGCGGCGTGGGCATGAGCGCCATTGCGGAAGTTATGCTGGATAAAGGTTATGAGATTTCCGGTTCCGATTTGAGCGAGTCGGAGGTTGTGCAGAAACTGCGCGCCAAAGGTGCGGTTATTTATAAAGGGCATGCTGCCGCTAACGTGGAAGGAAAAGACGCTATCGTGCTTTCTTCCGCTATTCATCAGGATAATCCGGAGCTGGTGCAGGCGAAAAAACTGGGACTTAAAATATTTCACCGTTCTGACATTTTGGCGTTTCTGCTCAATGCGGCAAAAGGTATCGCTGTAGCCGGTGCGCACGGCAAAACGACGACTTCTTCCATGATAAGCGTTGTGCTGGAACATGCCGGCGTCGACCCGACGATTTTAATCGGCGGTTTTGTCGATTACTTAAACGGCAATGCGAAACTGGGCAAATCGGATTATCTCGTGGCGGAAGCGGACGAAAGCGACGGTTCATTCCTGAAATTCTATCCGCATATAGCCGTTGTTACGAATATTGAAGATGACCATATGGACCACTACGGTTCGATGGAAAATATCATTAAGGCGTTTATCCAGTTCGTACAAAATCTGGATAAGGAAAACGGTCTTGCCGTACTGTGTTTTGATAATGAGAATATCAGAAACATCGCGCCGCAGCTTGACCGCCGTTATATTTCCTATGCACTGGAACACGAAGCCGATTATACGGCTGCGGATATCGTTGCGGACGGACCGCAGACGACTTTCACTGTAGTATATAAAGGCGAAAAGCTCGGCGCCGTTACACTCAATATTCCGGGCAGACACAATGTGCTGAATGCACTGGCAACGATTGCCGTATGTCATAAACTCGGCTTGTCTATCGAAGCGATTGCGGCAGGTTTTGCCGTATTTACGGGAACAAAACGCCGTTTTCAGACGAAATTCCGCAATGATGATGTATGGATTGTCGACGATTATGCACATCATCCGACGGAAATTCAGACGACGATAAAAGCGGCCCGCCAGACTAATCCTAAGCGTCTTGTCGTGGCCTTTCAGCCGCACCGTTATACGAGAACACAGCTTCTGCGCAAGGAATTCGGTTCTTGCTTTAAAGGTGCGGATGTGCTGATACTGACCGATATTTATGCGGCAAGTGAAGAGTCGATACCGGGCGTCAGCGGCAGAACGATAGTTGATGAAGTGAAAGCGCAGACGGGCGTTGATGCTGTATATATCGAGAAATTGGCGGACATCGCTCCGTGGCTGGAACAAAACAGACGCAAGGGCGATTTAATCATCACTATGGGCGCAGGCAATATTTACACTGTCGGTGAAACTTTGGCTGACGGACTTAAACACGAGTAGAGGAGTTTTAAAGATGAACTTTGGTAAAATTATTGTATTGATGGGCGGACCGTCCAGCGAAGCGGAAATTTCCCGGCTAACCGGCAATGCGATTTTAAAAGCGCTGAAAAGTAAAGGTCATAATGCCGAAGGCATGGAATTCGTGCCAGCAACAATGATAGAAGATATCAAGCGCAGCGGCTGTGATATCGTATTTAATGCCGTACATGGAAAATACGGCGAAGACGGCAGAATTGCCGCGGCGCTCGAAATGATTGACATGCCGTATACGAGCAGCGGTGTACTGTCAAGCGCCGTGACGATGGATAAAGTGGCGACGAAACATCTGTTCCGTTCCGCCGGAATATCCACGCCGAAAAGCAGATTTCTGCACAAAAGAGACGCAGACAGTAATTCGGCGGCGCAAATCATTGCGGAATTTTCCTTGCCGGTCGTGGTAAAAGCTGCTTCACAGGGCTCGAGCATCGGTGTGGAAATCGTGGAAAAAGCCGATGATTTAGAGGCGGCGCTGAAAAATTCCTTCAAGTATGATGATGTGATACTGATTGAAGAATTTATTAAAGGCAGAGAGTTGTCCATTCCGGTTTACGGCAATGAAGAAAAGAAAACGCTGCCGATTATTGAGATAACGACAAATTCCGGCAGATACGATTATAAAAGTAAATATACGAAAGGTGAGTCGCACCATATAATTCCGGCACCGCTTGACGACGAAGTTACAAAACGGGTGCAGAAGCTCTGCATTGATGCATGTACAGTAGCGGACTGCAAGGGCATGGTGCGTGTCGACGTAATGCTCAGCGAGGATAATGTGCCGTATGCGCTGGAAATCAATTCTGTGCCGGGCATGACGGAAACTTCTCTCGTGCCGGATGCCGCTCAGTCGGTAGGTATTGATTTCGGCACTTTGTGTGAAATGATTTTGCAGATGGCGGTGGAAAAATAATAAGGGGCGCTTTATTATGGCAAGAAAACCGAGTAAATCAGGAAGTTTCATTTCAAGGCGCAATATAGTAAGAGGTCTAATAGGCCTCTTTTCTGTATTATTGCTGATATTCATCATAAATTCGCCGCTGTTAAAAATCGGTTACGTGAAAGTCACTGGCAATTCGTATCTGCCGCGCGAAGATGTACTGGAAATTGCGCGCATAAAAGAACCGCTCAATATTTTCTCCGTGCAGACGGACGTTGTGCAAAATTATCTGCAAAGTGATTTGCGTATCGATACGGCGAAAGTCTGGCGGGATTTCCCGAACTGCCTGAATATCGAAATTACGGAAAGGCTGCCGGTAGCTGTGATGAACTGCAATTACGGTTATATCAATCTGGATAAGAACAGTGTTGTCATTGACGTATATACCGATGTCAAAAAAATACAGAAACCGGTGATAACGGGGGTTATTTTACAAGACGTTTATATCGGTGATAATATAAATAATGACACAGTGAAGAAAGTGTTAGTTTATTTGGGCTTATTGAGCAATGACGTTTTGGGGCAGGTCAGACAGATTAACATAGCCGATAAGGAGCATATTGAATTATATACTGTAAAAGGGACAAGAATTATTCTGGGGAATTTGAATGATGCCGAAAAACTGGCAGGTAAGACGCAGGAAATTTTTAATGACATGAATTCGACAGCTATTCCGCTTGAATATATAGATTTGAGTTATTCAAGACCGGTGCTGAAGATTAAACAATGAGGAATTTTATGATGCCAAATAAAAGAGTTTTTTCGATAATTTTCATATGTTTCCTGCTCGGTTTCATGATAGCAGTGCAGCTGAAAACGACGCAGGACAATTTGAAATCATCCACGCAGTATCAGCGCATAGAACAATTATCGGACATACTGCTTCGTACGGAGAGGGAGCGCGATGCCTTAAAGCTGGAGATTGCCCGCCTGAAGGAAGACGCAAATCTGCATGATAATTTTCCGGATAAAATCAATTTTATGGCGGGAACTACGGCTCTGAAAGGACCGGGCGTGGTGCTTACGATAGAGGACAGCAAGAAAGAGATATCTTCATCCGAGAATACGAATTTGTACATTATTCATGACGAGGACGTGCTGAAAGTCATCAATGAACTGCGCGCGGCAGGAGCGGAAGCCATCGCCATAAACGACCAGAGACTGACGGCAAACTCGGAGATACGCTGCGCCGGGCCGACGATTTCCATAAACAATACGCGCATATCGGCGCCGTATGAGATAAAAGCCATCGGCAATGCGCAGAATATGGAAAATGCCGTCAAAATGCGCGGCGGTGTGGCGGAAAGTCTCAGTGTCTGGGGAATACGGCTCGACGTCCGCAAGGAATTGAATATAATTATTCCGGCGTATAAGGGCGCGGTGCAGTTTAAGTATGCCACTCCGTTGGAACAGTGAGCAGGCATGTATGGGAGATTTGTATGAATGAATAAGATTTTTGTTTTGTGCGTGATTGCCGGACTGCTTGGCGGTGTGGCAGGCTATTTTGCACCGGTAGTTATTCCGGCGGAGTACAATAAACTTTTTTCCGTCGCTATTTTAGCCGGTATGGAAACAGTATTTAATGGTATAAAAATGCTGATAAAAGACAGATTTAACAGCCGGTTATTCATCTGCAACTTTTTTGTAAATGTGTTTATCGCTGTAGCGTTCGTCTTTGTGGGCGACAGTTTGGGATTGGACTTATATTATGTAGTTTTACTGGCGTTGGGATTTAGACTGTTGCAGGATTTGGATATAATAAAGCTGTGTCTGTTTAATAAGTAATGTTGTTTTTTGTAAATAACATACTAAAATATTGGCTAATCGTTTATTTTGGTATATAATTAATAATTAAGCAAATTATTTCTGAAATAAATGTCGCATGACTTAAAATAGCGGGTATTGGAGGTTACTATAGTGTTTGAATTAGACCAAGAGATGGAGCCGATTGCCAAGATAAAAGTAGTTGGCGTAGGTGGCGGTGGGAATAATGCCGTTAACAGAATGATTGCATCCGGCCTGAAAGGCGTGGAATTCGTAGCGATAAATACAGACGCGCAGGCACTGGTGCACGCAATGGCGCAAAATCGCATACAGATAGGTGAAAAACTGACGCGCGGTCTGGGGGCAGGTGCAAGACCGGAAATCGGTGAAAAGGCGGCGCAGGAAAATCGCGACGACATTATGAAGGCTTTGCAGGGTGCAGACATGATTTTCGTTACGGCCGGCATGGGCGGCGGTACCGGTACAGGCGGTGCGCCGATTGTAGCCGAATGTGCCCGCGAAGTAGGCGCTTTGACTGTAGGCGTTGTTACGCGTCCGTTCATATTTGAAGGTAAGAAGCGTTTAAAACAGGCTGAAGCAGGTATTAAAAATTTAAAAGCCAATGTCGATACGCTGATTACAATTCCGAATGACAGATTGCTGGATATCATTGACAAGAAAACGTCCATGATTGATGCGTTCCGTATCGCCGACGACGTTCTCCGTCAGGGCGTGCAGGGTATTTCCGACCTTATAACCGTTCCGGGTGTTATCAACCTGGACTTTGCCGATGTTAAAACGGTTATGAGCAATGCCGGTTCGGCACTGATGGGTATCGGTGAAGGACACGGCGACAATGCGGCTGTCGATGCGGCGAAAATTGCCGTAAACAGTCCGCTGTTGGAAACGTCCATTCAAGGAGCAAAGGCTATTCTGTACAACGTTACGGGCGGTCCGAACCTCGGCCTCATGCAGATAAGCGAAGCTTCGGAAATCATCAGCGGTGCGGCGCATGAAGATGCGAACATCATTTTCGGTACGGCTATCGATGAAACGCTGGAAGATACAGTAAGAATAACGGTTATTGCTACCGGCTTTGATGAAGAAGGCGCAGAAGACATTCCGGAATTTCCATCTATGCCGAAGCAGACAACGGATACCAATGATTTAGACGGTTTCCCGAGCTTGCCGACTTGGATGCGCAGATAAGTAAACTACGGCAAAAATATATGACAGGCAGTCAGAAAGATGATTGCCTGTTTTTTATGACAGAATTAGGCAGGTGAAATTATGCGCCGTTATATACCATTATTACTAGTTGGGCTATGTATTTTATTCGTAATATTAGCGTTGCTGCTCTATACAACGCAGATTGTAGGGCAGAAAAATCAGAAAGAGAAATTTATACCGGTGACGAAAACCCTGACGGTTTATACGACAATGCCTGCCGATATGGCGATGATAATTGCGCAGCAGTATAAACAGGAAAATAACATTCAGATAAATTTCGTGCAGCTCAATTCGGAGGAACTGCAGCAGAAAATAGCTGATGGGAGCAATGCGGGCGAAGCCGATTTAATCGTAGCCGACTCGCAGCTTTTAGAAAAAATAGCGCAAAAAGGCGTGTTGGCAGGCAATATTTCCGAGCAGGAGGATATTGTGGCGGAGCGGTTTAAAAGTCCGGTCAATCAGTGGATTGGCATATGGTACGACCCGATAGTATTCTGTTATAATCTCGATTATGTAAAAAACAACTGGTATGTGCCGACAAGCTGGGAAAAAGTAGCGCAGACGCCGCAGCTGAAAATCGCCATGACGGATTTTACCGTGGCTTCGGCCAGCAGTAATGTATTGTATTCCCTGATTGAGAATAAAGGGGATGAATATACGTTTGTACTGCTCAAAAATATGCACGCTAAGGTAGAACGTTATGCAAAATATCTGTCCACGCCGGTGCGTATGGTCGGCATGGCGGAAGCCGATGTGGCGATAGCGGTGCAGAGTGAGGCACTGCGCTATATTCACGATGGTTATCCGCTGACGATTATCTATCCTGCGGACGGAACGACATACCGTCTGACGGCCGCCGGTATTTTGACCGCTAGCAGGCAGCAGGAAGAGTCAGCCGATTTCATCAAGTGGCTTTTGGGGGACGAAGTTCAGCTGGAACTGCAGCGCCACCAGTATTATTACGTGCCGACGAATTACGGTTCATTAACGTATAAGGAATTTGCAGGAAAAAACATTGCGTTTATGGAAAAATACACGATATTGGATGATATTAACAAAAAGATATATCTGGACAGATGGGTGAAGGATATCCGATTGGCAAATTAAATAAACGAGTTAGGGAGTTGATTTTATGTTGAAAGCAGGTTTTATAAGTCTGGGCTGTTCCAAAAATCTGGTGGATACGGAAGTAATGCTGGGTATTCTGGCGAAAAACAATGTGGAGATTACGCCGGAACCGGCTAAAGCCGATATTTTAATTGTAAATACATGCACGTTTATTCAGTCGGCAAAGGAAGAGTCCATTACGACGGTTTTGAATATGGCTGAATATAAGCAGAGCGGCAAATGCCGTTCGCTGATTATCGCAGGTTGTATGGGTCAAAGATACGGCGAGGAACTTTTGAAGGAATTTCCGGAAGTCGACGCGATTGTCGGCACCGGTGCATGGAGCCGTATTATGGAAGCTGTCGATGCGACGGTGAATGAACATAAGCGCGTGCTCATCACGGGCGAGTCGAAGGAAATATATACGGCCGCCTCGCCGCGTATTTTTACGACACCGTTTTATACGGCGTATATAAAAATCGCTGAAGGCTGCAATCACCGCTGTGCTTACTGCGCTATACCGTATGTGCGCGGCAATTACCGCAGCCGCACGATTGAGGATATCAAGCAGGAAGTAGAACATTTAGCACAGCAGGGTGTGAAGGAATTTAACATCATCGCGCAGGATACGACATATTACGGTCAGGATATTTACGGCAAGCCGTCTTTGGTGGAATTATTAAAAGAACTCGTTAAAATCGACAAAGTGAAATGGCTGCGTATTCAGTATGCTTATCCGCATACATTCAGCGATGAACTGATTGACCTCATTGCCAGCGAGGACAAAATCTGCAATTACGTCGACTTGCCGCTGCAGCACGCGCATAATGCCGTTTTGCGTAGCATGCGCCGCACTGATACGCGTGAGAGCATTGAAATTCTGCTGGATAAACTGCGCAAGCGCATACCGAATGTTGTCATTCGTTCCAGCTTTATCGTCGGTTTTCCGGGCGAAACGGCTTCGCAGTATGCGTCGCTGCGCGATTTTCTGGAAAAACAGCGTTTTGACAAAGTGGGTATCTTCTCTTACTCGCGTGAAGAAGGCACACCGGCTTATGATATGCCAAACCAGGTTCCGGAAGATATCATGCAGGAACGCTATCATGATTTGATGAGCTTGCAAAGCAAGATTTCCGAAACAATCAATATATCTATGGAAGGCAAAATCGTGGACGTGCTCATAGAAGGCCGCGATGATGAACAGCATATAGCGTACGGCCGTTCCTACCGTGAAGCACCGGAGGTGGACGGTCAGGTATTTGTGGAAAACGACGATACCAGCCAGCCGGGCGATATTATCAAAGTGAGAATATTGCAGGGCTTTGACTATGATGTTGTCGGTGAACGTGTAGAAGATTGATTGAGGCTGAGAGGAAATTTTTTATGAAAGTTGAAATTGTAACAACGGGCAGTGAGCTTTTATTAGGACAGATTGTCAATACGAATGCGGCATACATGTCACAGCGTCTTAACGATTTGGGCTTTGACGTGATTTATCAGACGACGGTTGGCGACAATCACGACCGCATGAAGGAAGTGCTGGAACATGCGCTGTCGCGTGCAGATATCGTTATCACCTCGGGCGGGCTCGGGCCGACGCAGGGTGATATTACAAAGGAAGTATCGGCGGAAATTTTCGGCCGCAAGATGAAACTTCATGCGGAAAGCAAACGCCGCATGGAAGAGAGATTTGCGCAGCGTCATGTTGTCTGGACCGATAACAATCTGCGGCAGGTAACGCTGCCGGAAGGTGCGGAAGTATTTTTGAACTACAACGGTATCGCTTCCGGCGTGGTTTTGGAAAACAACGGCAAATATTTAATCAATCTGCCGGGACCGCCGAGCGAAATGAAGGACATGTTTGAACGCAGTCTGAAACCGTTTTTGCAGCGCAAATTCGGCTTTAAGCACGTTATCGTTTCCAAAGTGCTCAATACGATGGGACTGGGCGAGTCCCTTTTGGAAACGGAGATTAAGGATTTGATTTTGGCGCAGTCCAATCCGACTTTGGCGCTTTTAATCCGTCCTGCCGGTGTAATTATCCGCATTACGGCGAAAGCCGACACGCGCGAGCAGGCGGAAGAGATGATTGCGCAGATGGAGGAAAGAATCCGTCAGCGCGTCGGTTCGTATATATATGCCGCCAATGATGAAAATCTGGAGGAAATCGTGGCAAAACTGCTGCGGGACAACTGCATAAAAGTTTCCTGCGCCGAATCGTGCACAGGCGGTATGCTGGCGCAGCGCCTGACTTCCATTTCCGGCAGTTCGTCCTATCTGGACGGCAGTATTGTGACATACAGTAATGACGTTAAAACAAAATTCTTAAGCGTGGATGAAGACCTGCTCTGCGCCAAAGGTGCTGTCTGCGCCGAAGTGGCTGGTCATATGGCGGAAGGCGTCGTACAGATGTTCAACTCCGATATCGGTGTCGGCATAACGGGCATAGCAGGACCTACGGGCGGCACAAAGACGAAGCCGGTCGGTCTGGTGTATATTGGTGTTTCCGGTAAATACGGCACGGAAGTTACGGAAAATCATTTCGGCGGCACAAGAGACGAAGTGAGATACCGTGCTACGCAGCAGGCGCTGTTCATGCTTCGCCAGTATATACTGAAAAACATTAAGAAATAACGACTATTCGTTGTGCTGGCAAGACATCGAGCTATAATACTTTATATTTGTTCGATGTTGTCACTTAACCTCACTAAATATAAAGTATTATACTGCTTTCGGAAATTGACTGGCATAACAGGTAACGACTATAATTAAGGTCATTTATATAATATACAGGAGGATTTTTTTTGGAAGACAATATTATTAAATTTGAAGATATGCAGCTTAGCAAAAAAGTATTGAACGCGGTAAAGGATATGGGTTTTGAAGAACCGTCTCCAATACAGGCCAAAACGATACCGTTAGCGCTGGAAGGACACGATGTAATCGGACAGGCGCAGACTGGTACGGGCAAAACGGCGGCATTCGGCATTCCGACGATTGAACAGATAGATGAAAAAAATAAATACATTCAGGCGCTCGTACTGACGCCGACACGCGAACTTGCTATTCAGATTGCGGAAGAATTCAACAAAATCGGTAAGTATAAAAAAATAAAGACATTGCCGGTTTACGGCGGCCAGATGATTGACCGTCAAATCCGCGCACTGCGCTTCGGCGTAAAAATTGTTGTCGGCACGCCGGGCAGATTGATTGACCATATCCGCCGCAATACGATTAAGCTCGACCATGTGAGAATGCTGGTGCTCGATGAAGCGGATGAAATGCTGGATATGGGCTTTATCGAGGATATCGAGGAAATTATGTCCAATCTGGCGCAGAAAGAGGACAGACAGACCTTGCTGTTTTCCGCGACTATGCCGGCGCCGATTGAACGTCTTGCCAGAAATTATATGAATGACCCGCAAAAAGTCATGATTAGCCGCGAACAGCTCACTGTTCCGTCCGTTGACCAGCTCTATTTCGAAACGCGCGACAAATTTGAAGGTCTGTGCCGTGTGCTCGATATCGAAGACAGCGGCAAATACATCATTTTCTGCCGCACGAAGAAAAATGTTGATGATTTGCAGGCATCGCTTCAGGTGCGCGGTTATATGGCAGGCAGTCTGCACGGTGATATGAGTCAGGCGCAGCGCGACAGAGTTATGCGCCGCTTCCGCGAAGGCAAGCTGGAAATTCTCATCGCGACGGATGTAGCGGCGCGCGGTATCGACATTGACGATATCAGCCACGTTATAAACTTCGATATACCGCAGGACCCGGAATCGTACGTGCACCGCATCGGCCGTACGGGCAGAGCGGGCCGCACCGGTATCGCCGTAACGTTTATCGAACCGAAGGAATACCGCCAGCTCAAGCTGATTGAACGCACGACGAAATCCCGCATGATACGCGGTGAGTTGCCGACACCGGCGGACGTTATCGAACGCCAGCGCGAAGCGATAAAGGAACGCCTCTTAAAAACGCTCGCCAACAATACGTATTCCGATTATCACCTGATTATTTCCGATATTGCCAACGAAGGCTATGATTATGTGGATATCGCAGCGGCTGCATTGCAGCTTTCCGTCGAAGGCGTGAAGGAAAAAGAAGACAAACCGCTCGACGAACGTTTTGAAAATACGGGCGGCGCACCGGGCATGGTTCGCCTGTTCCTCAATATTGGTCGCAAGCAGGGTATCCGCCCGCAGGATATCGTGCGCAGTTTTGCTTCCGAAGTCGATATTCCGGGAAGCGTCATCGGCGTGATAAATATCTATGATAAATTCACTTTCGTGGAAGTGCCGAAGGATATTGCGGAAAAAGTAATCTCTGTAATGCACCGCAACACGATTAAAGGATATAAACTCAATATAGAACCGGCAAAAGGTAAATAAATAAAGAAAAGGGCTTGAAACTGTTTATGGTTTCAGGCCCTTTTTGCTGTCAAATTATTTTTTTGTATCGCTCAGTTCGAAAATGATGTCGCGAAGCTGCACCGCCCGTTCAAATTCAAGATTGCGCGAAGCTTCCTGCATTTCTTTGGTGAGTGACAGTATGAGTTTTTTCTTTTCTTTCGCCGTCATTTTCGGTTTTTTCTTCGTTGGTTTTGCACTGTAGTCGGCTTTTTCTTCCGCCACCATTGTCGTTTCGATGAGGTTTTTCACTTTTTTCTTTATCGTCTGCGGAATGATGTGATGTTTTTCATTGTATTCATGCTGCACGGCGCGGCGGCGGTTCGTTTCGTCAATCGCCTTTTGCATGGAGTCCGTAATCCGGTCGGCATACATGATTACCTTTCCGGCGGCATTGCGCGCCGCGCGCCCTATCGTCTGTATCAGTGACGTTTCCGAGCGCAAAAAGCCTTCTTTGTCCGCGTCCAGTATGGCGACGAGCGAAACTTCCGGCATGTCCAGCCCTTCACGCAGCAGATTTATGCCGACGAGCACGTCGAATTTGCCCATACGCAGGTCGCGGATAATTTCCGCGCGTTCAATCGTGGCGATATCCGAGTGGAGATAGCGCACTTTTACGCCCATTTCTTTTAAATAGTCGGTCAGATTTTCCGCCATTTTTTTCGTGAGTGTCGTAATCAGCACACGCTCGTCTTTTTTCACACGCAGTTTGATTTCGCCGAGCAAATCGTCAATCTGCCCTTCCAGCGGGCGCACCTCTATTTCCGGGTCCAACAGGCCCGTCGGGCGGATAATCTGTTCCACAATCTGATTGGCTTGCTCTAGTTCATACTGGGCAGGCGTTGCCGATACGTAAACTATCTGGTTGATATGCTGCTCGAACTCCTCAAAACGCAGCGGGCGGTTGTCAAATGCCGAAGGCAGACGGAACCCGTTGGCGACGAGCGACTCCTTGCGCGAGCGGTCGCCGGCGTACATGGCGCGTATCTGCGGAATTGTCACATGCGATTCGTCAATCACAATCATGAAATCGTCAGGAAAATAATCGAGCAGCGTATACGGCGCTTCGCCTTTCTTTCTGCCTGTCAGATGGCGCGAATAGTTTTCAATGCCGGAGCAGTAGCCCATTTCCTCCATCGTTTCCAAATCGTAATTTGTGCGCTGCTCGAGGCGCTGCGCTTCCAGCAGTTTATTATCATCGCGGAAAATTTTCAGCTGCTCTTGCAATTCTTTCTGAATGGAGTCGAGTGCATTTTTCATATGCTCTTTGGAAGTAACGTAATGAGAAGCCGGATAAATCAGAACGTGTTTGCGCTCGCCGTAGACCTGCCCCGTAATCGTATCCACTTCCAGAATACGGTCAATCTCATCACCGAACAGCTCGATGCGCACGGCTCTGTCACTGTATCCCGCCGGAAAAATTTCAATCACGTCGCCGCGTACTCTGAATTTGCCGCGGTCAAAGTTGATATCATTGCGTTCGTATTGAATAGAAACGAGTTTGCGCAGGATTTCATCGCGCGGATATTCCTGTCCTTCGCGCACTGACAGCACCAAATCGTAGTAATCCTCCGGTGAACCGAGACCGTATATGCACGAAACACTGGCAACGATAATCACATCGCGCCGTTCAAACAATGAACATGTCGCCGAATGGCGCAGTTTATCAATTTCATCGTTGATGGACGAGTCTTTTTCGATATACGTATCCGTTTGGGCAATATATGCTTCCGGCTGGTAGTAATCATAATAGCTGACAAAATATTCCACCGCATTGTGCGGGAAAAATTCCTTGAACTCACTGGCAAGCTGCGCGGCAAGCGTTTTATTGTGCGCAATGACCAAAGTAGGTTTTTGCACTTTTTCAATCAGTTTGGCAATCGTGAACGTCTTGCCCGTTCCCGTAGCGCCCAGCAGAACCTGCGCCGTCTGCCCGTTTTCAATACCGCGCGCCAGCTTTTCAATCGCCTGCGGCTGGTCGCCCGTCGGCTCAAAGGGAGCTTCCACTTTAAACGGTATTTTCTGTTCTATTTGCAATGTATTCAATTTAGGTATACTTACCATAAAATCATCCTTTTATTTTAATAAATTGCACTTCGAGCAGATTGCCCCGTGCAAAATAATTATATCATATTAAACATCTGATATTGTTCGTTTTTCTTTGCTGCAAAGAAAAACGAACCAAAAAGAAACATTGTTTAACGTTTCGCTATCGCTGCACTGGGCGAGCCTTTGTGGCTCTCGAATATGAAGAAGCGGTACAAAAGGCTCGAAGCGTTTGGAATTTGGCTCGTGCCTTCTGTTTCCAGCAGGAGCTTAAATTGAGCTGTAAACGTATATTTCGCTAGTTATGCTAAAACTTTATTCCACTTTTGAGATTTTCACGGTAGCTTTAGCTATTAAAAATAAAATTTATTAGATGTGCCTTTAGTTCAAATGTTTGAGTGAAGCGAGTTTTT
>JFBN01305663.1_pt1 | contig 38618 bp, 47 predicted proteins | sample 768741 | NCBI WGS metagenome assembly JFBN01 (sample SAMN01983846, study PRJNA193217) | chicken gut metagenome | biome: terrestrial biome; isolation source: ceca of Broiler chicken | host: Gallus gallus | place: United Kingdom: England | collected 2010-09-07
AGAAGGCGTGGAGGGGTGAGTGGGTACGCACTCACTCAACTGACAACTTTTGGACAGAGGTTTGGAAGTGCTCATATTGCGGGTTCGAGGATGACAATGGAGACTGTTTTGACTTTTGCCCAGAGTGCGGACAGCCAAAAACGGACGAGGCCGTGGAGATGGTGATGGAGAGATTGGAGGAATTATACAACGCATGAAGTACGACATTATTTATGCGGATCCGCCTTGGAGGAATCCGAAAAGCGGGACAAATGCGAGAAATAACGAGAAACATTATCCAAGCATGAGTACTGAAGAAATATGTAACCTTCCCGTTAAAGAAATTGGAACAGACCGTTCTATCTTATGGATTTGGTGCGTATTTCCGAACTTACCGGATGTGTTCCGTGTTATGGAGGCATGGAGGTATGAATATTATGGGCTCGGTTTCGATTGGTGCAAAACGAAAGCGGACGGGACACCAAAAATCGGTTGTGGCTATTACACAAGGCAGAATAACGAGCTATGCTTGATTGGAGTAAAGCCTGGATTAAAGAACCGGATTAAACCAATAGTCAAAAATGTAGGATGCTCCATACTCGAACCAGCAAGAGAACACAGCAGAAAGCCAGCGAGTGTAAGGGATAAAATCGTTGAAATTTGCGGAGATTTACCAAGGATTGAACTATTTGCAAGAGAAAAAACAGATGGATGGGATGTTTGGGGCAATGAAGTGAATGGATTGGAGGCGCTGAAAGATGGCAGTACGTCCGATTGACGCAAACGAGCTGTATCGAATTGAAAAGCTGCTTGATACAGATATTGTCAGGCAAGACAAAGTAGCGCTCAATTTGTTGGAACAAGTGCTCTATGACATCCAACATGTGCCCACCCTCACCCAGCCGAACGAGTGGGTGAGCGTGGAGGATGACGGAGGTGAGAACAATAGGAGCATTTAGAGATTTAACAGGACAGCGGTTTGGACGACTGATTGTAATTGAGCAAGCCGGGCACGACGATTATAGGAAAATACTGTGGCGGTGCAAATGTGACTGTGGAAATGAGAGAATTGCTCTTGGCCGTCACCTTAGGAATGGTAGTTGCCAGTCTTGTGGTTGTCTAAATCTCGATGTGAAAAGAGAAAAAGCGAAGCATCATGGGTTAACTTCTGATGAGCGGCGTTTGTACTCTTGCTGGAAGTCGATGATAAGCCGGTGTTTCAATCCGAACTCAAATAGTTATCACGATTATGGAGGACGCGGAATTACAGTCTGTGAAGAGTGGTCGGACAAAGAAACCGGATTTCCGACATTCGTCAAATGGGCAAAAGAACACGGATATAAAGAAAGCCTTACGATAGACCGAATTGATTTTAACGGAGATTATCGACCGGATAATTGTAGATGGGCAGATTGGTTTACGCAGGCTAATAACAAAAGAAGGCCGGAGAAAGTCAGAAACCAATATGGAATTTGGCCGTATCGCCATGCTTTCCCCGCACCGCCTGACTGCCGCTCGCCGGAGGGAGAGCCCAATGCCTGAGCACGTCCTCTCGCTAAGCTACGGCAAGGATAGCCTGGCCTGCCTCGGCGCTATCGAGCAACTGGGTTGGCCGCTTGACCGCGTTGTCCATGCGGAGGTTTGGGCGACGGACACAATACCCGCTGACCTGCCGCCCATGGTAGAGTTTAAAGCTAAGGCCGACAAGATCATCAAGGAGCGGTGGGGTATTGAGGTTGAACATACCAGAGCAAAACGGACATACGAAGAACGGTTTTACACTGTCAGAACTGAGAAAGCAAAGAAAAGACCAGGGATGATTTACGGGTGGCCGTTTAGTGTAACGGGAGCATGGTGCAACAGCGCTGTCAAAATGCCTCCGTTAAAAGCGGTTGAGAAAGGTGGAAATATCGTCTATATCGGGATTGCGGCAGACGAACCAAACCGCTTTCACAACCTGACGGACACCAAGAAATCACCACTTGTTGAGGCTGGATGGGACGAGACATACTGCCGTCAATGGTGCGAGGAGAACGACCTACTAAGCCCGATTTACAGCACAGCCACCCGTGGCGGGTGCTGGTTCTGTCACAACCAGAGTGTGGGGCAGCTCCGGCTCCTGCGCAAGAACTACCCGGAGTTGTGGGCCTTGATGCTGAAATGGGACAATGACAGCCCGGTCACATTCAAGGCGGATGGCCATACTGTACATGATTTTGAGCGGCGCTTTGCACTCGAGGACGAGGGCCTGATATACCCGGATGACCGCGTGTTCCGCTGGGACATGCTTGATAGTGAGATGCTTAATTACCGGCTGTTTTAGCCGAGGGAAAGGAGAGCACATGATGATGTGCAAATTTGAGCATGACGGATATTGCTGCAACTGCGGCTCTCCGCAGTATATGTGCAAATGCAAGCCGAATATCTGCGGCAGCGTGGTTCCGATAACCAACGCCGACCGCATCCGGGGCATGGACGACGAGGAGCTAGCCGTATTTCTTAGCGCAGTTAAATTTAGGCGAGAAACGCCCTTAAATGTTCCAGACTTCTTGTATATCAAGGACGCATATGACTGGCTCCAGCAGCCAGCGGAGGAGGACACCTGATGGACATTGAGAAGCTGATTGAAGATTTACATGTTGCTTGCGCTGGAAACCGACATAACATAATGGGAGTTGCCGCCACCGCCCTTTCCACGCTCCAGGCCGAAAATGAGAAGCTGCGGGCAGATCTGGAGCAGGCGAAAGCAGAGCATGATGCGGCAATAAGCGATCTGGAAACCATTATGGCATATGGCGGAGGCAATCTGGATACTTGCCAATACTGCAAAAATGGGCAGTGCTACGCAAGGGGTGGGACGAAGCTGTGCTTACCGCAGTGGCGCGGCCAGAAGGAGGGCTGACAATGGCAAAATTACCAGACGTTGACGAATGGGCGAGAGAGGCGGGGAAGAAAGGCGCACAGTATGCGCTAGAACTGTTGGAGCAGGAATATGGTGTATCGGCTGCCCGCCTCCGCGAGCTTGCCCAGGCTGACCGGGAGGGGCGGTGCGTGGTGTTGCCAGAGGGTGGGTGCGAGGACAAGGACGGGGAGAACGCTCTGAAATCCGCTATGCACACCTGTTTTTATCACAATAACCCGGTAACAAGATTTATTGCGGATGCGGTTGCCGAAAAGTTGACCCGCCAAGAGGCCGAGGCCGCACTACGGAGGGAGCAGGATGGCTGATATTCTTACAATCATTGCCGCCGCAGAATGGATTTTACTTGGTCTCCTTGCCTGCCGGTGGCTCAAGGGCTGGAACAAAAGATTCCAAGACCTGTATGATGACGTACTGTATAACAACACGGAGGACAAGGATGGCTGACTACAACGAGGAATTCGACCGGCTGCGGCGCAATCGCGTTGAGGTGTCGTATCACAAATACGGCCCGGCGCGCAAAAACTTCGGCGAGGGCCGGGTCGACGCGCTGGCGACTGCCAAGCGCTGCATCGAGGCATTTGAGCGCGACCACAACACAGAGCATCTCGTGGACGCCGCGAATTATCTCATGTTCCGCTTTGCCTACCCCATGCCCGGCGAGTTTTTCCGGGCGACGGGCAGCTCGGAGAGCGTGGGGACGGTCGGAACACCTATCAACATGGAGGAAGAAGGATGATTAAAGCATACTATGCCCGCGAAAAAGACGGCGACTGCGCGACTATTGTTTTTGCCGAAAACACAACCCAAGCGAAAATGATAGCAAAATCGTGCGACTGCTGCGAGGATGCCGAATATATCAATATACGGGTGCACCGAATGCCCGAGGCGGACAAACTCTACAAGGGATTATCTGAAATTGATTGGTACGATGCCGAAACGAGGCTCGCCCTTGTCCGAGATTTTGGTTGGCAATGCAATGAACCATCGTTTGAGTGCGACACATGTCCAGCAAAAACATTTTGCAATTGGTTTTTGGATGAGTAAGGAGGGAGAACTATGAAAATCAAACTGGACGCGGGGGCTTACATGCCCGAGCGCGCACATGAGACCGACGCCGGGCTCGACCTGAGAGCCATGTACGACGCTGTTGTACCAGCGCACGGCTCTGCCGTATTTGACACCGGCGTGCATATCGAGCTGCCGCCTGGGACGGCGGGCGAGCTCAAAAGCAAGAGCGGCCTCAACGTGCGGCACAACATCATCAGCGATGGGACTATAGACGAGGGGTACACTGGGAGCATCACAGTCAAGCTCTACAACCTCGGCGACCATGATTACACTGTCCGCGCGGGAGACAAAATATCGCAGCTCGTGATTATCCGCGTCGAGCGGCCTGAGCTGGAGCTCGCAGAGCACATAGACGGCGGTGAGCGCGGCGACAACGGCTTTGGGAGCACGGGGCGATGAGATCAAAAAGGAAGGAGAACTGGGATGAGCCAGTATGACGATGAATTTTGGGGCATAGATATGCCGGGAATAGACGACTATTTTGATGAGCCTGACCAAGCAAAAGATATAGTCCGCAAGGCGATTTGCGATTTTTCGGAGCAGCTCAAAACCGGAGTGAAGCAGGTGATGGAGCAGGCGAAAAATGCTGAAGCAGAAGTGAACCGTCTCGACAAAGAGATCGCACGCAAACAATGTCAGCTGAAGCATATCGATGACCAGATAGCAGAGGCAAAGGAAAAAGCCGAAAAAGTTGAGCGAACTGAAATACCCAAGATCTTGCTTGAGCGTATGGCAAGATACGCCACCGGAGGATTTGCTCCGGGCGACGAGGCTTATATTATCGATAGCGACTGGCATCATACTGAGTGCTGCCCTGTATGTGGCGGCGCAGCGCGCCTAATCGCGGAGACGGTTCTGGGTAAAAAAGAAATTCACTGCCCACATTGCAGCGGTAGAGGAAGAATAAGTAAACCGGCCTATAGAGTTAAAAAGGTCAAAATCGAGGATATACGCTGTACGCTGTGCTTCGATGATGCCCGCGTGAACTACTGGACACTGGACTCTATTGGGATAAGAGGGCACGATTGGGCCCGCGCCGAGAGTGTATACCCCACCGAAACAGACGCGCAGGCAGTGCTCAAGGCAATGGAGGCGAGCGAATGACCAGTGGAGCAATCGAGGCTTTTCTCGCTTTCCTCCGAGAATGTGAACAGCGCTATCACATGGCCGAGGCGGACGAGCAGGAGGCCAACGACGAGATACAGGATATTTTACATAGTTTGGAACTGGAAGAGCATGAGTACCGTGAATTCGCTCAAATGGGCAAAGAGCTGAAAACAGCCAGGCGACGGCGCAGAGCCGCAAAGGACACGATGTCGGAGACTGCGCCCGTTCTGAACTGGGTCGAGGAGAACCGGCCTGTCGTGAAAGGACTCGAACGGTTGCTGGGAGATGTCCGAAAAGTCGAGAGGAACGCAGAGAATCGGATATACACTCCACGGACGAAAAGAGGGGTTGCCGAATGAGGATTTTGATGTGTCTGGCATTGGTGCTGATAACAGCATTAGCATGGCAAATTAAGGACGGGATGTAGATGGCTAAAAAGAAAATTAATCCGCGTCGCCGACCGGCGTCGATGGCCGACGTCGAGCGAGCCAAAAACGCGGCTGTTGACGAGGCGACCGCCATGGCTATGGCTATGTTTTTTACCGTGCTTTGCGATAAGCACGGAGCGACGGCGCAGGACTTACAAACGCTGTGGTCGGAAATAACCGAACTGTCAAGCAGCGTCGCGCAGGGGTACGTAAGTGTAAGCGATTTGCTCAACACGCTAAAGCAGGAATATGAGGTGTACATACGATGATGCAGGCGGTCACGAGCTATGCCGCGCTCAAGCGCATGGGCGACGAGGCGCGGGCCGAGTATCTGGCCGAGCGGCGCGCGCGGGGCATGAGCGACACGGACATATTCCGCGAGATCGGGCTCGGCAGGGTTGAAAGAAGAATGGCAAGACAGTTTCTCGAGGCAAGAGGGCAGAGCGGCGAGGAGAGCAAATTGTCCGATACGTTGTGCTGGCGATGCGCCAACGCCTGTGGAGGGTGTTCCTGGTCGCGCAGCTTCATTTCAGTGAGTGGATGGGACGCGATACCAACCAGGATACGTACACATCACAGTACGGCGGCTGCGACGAACGAGAGTTACATCGTGAGGCAATGCCCACGCTTCACGGCGGGCTGAGGAGGTACGGGATGAGATTAGAGATATTCCAGAGCGGAGCCAGGAAATTCTATACAGACTGCGCCGATTGTATACCCGACGAAAAGACGCTCGAGAGTATGAAAAAAGCCGGGTGCCGTTTCAAACTCGACGGCAAAGCTGTGGCAGTTGGGAAAATTTTTGGATTGGAGGGACGAGGCTATGATAATCCACAAGCAGCGAGACGGAAAACTCACTGAGGCTGATGCGGCTGCGCTGGCCGGTCTGCTCATAAAGGCCGGATATACTGTAGCGGTGAAGCAGGAAAAGGTAGGAACCAGCACATCGCGGATCCGGACAGTGCATTTCAACACGGGAGCTGGGACGACCGACGAGTAAGTCCGAGCAGATACGGCATCCGAACGAGCACATTGCCGAGGTGTCGGACGGCGCGAACCTCGGGAATGCATGCACAATACCGCAGCCGAGAAAATTTTTATTTTGAAACCGCAGATATCGCAAGCGACAACTGGCGTAGCAATATAGAACGCTGGTTGTCGTTTTTGCTAAAATGGTACAAAATAATAGCTTGATTTTTGTAGTATATATACTATAATAGTGCCGTGGGAGGCCACACCTCCCATGTGGCAAACTGCTCCGACAAGGGGCTGACTGTGGAAAGGCACTATACCGGAGGCTTAGAGCGCCAGTTATGCACCGGACAAAGGTAACGGCGCCCGTCTACTCATGGTGACGGAAGCGGTGGCGGTGCCATGACTTCCACCGGCGCTATCCCGCTGAAAACTGCCGTGCGTACCATCCAGAGTTGTAGGTCAACTTTGGGCGCATAAGGTGTGACAATTAAGCGGGAAAGCGCGAATTTCATGCCGCAACGGGCGCACGAGCCCCAAAGCGGCACCCAGACGCGGGCAAAGATGACACCCCGCGGCATAGTCCTGAATCAGGACTATACGTCTCCGAGCCGACGAGGCGGCGCAGTTTCTTTACTCCTTCTTACTGCGCGCGGGGTTCGAATCCCTGCGGAGACTTCATCCGGCATTGCCCGGATATCCGCTTCTCCTTTCTGCTAAAATATATGACCACGCCCCGATAAGGGTCACGCTCTGCCATGCGGAGTGCTCCGGTGCAATTCCGGTGAGTCGGGATTTATATGGTTCAGTAGCGGGTGAAAATCGCTGAGAGCCTTGCGCGTGCGCTGTATGTAAGCGGCGCGTTGAAAATTGTTTGGACTGGCACCGGTCGATTAATAGGAACGGCTCCGACCGACATACCGGCGGAGGGCTGAAAAGTGCCGTGGCTATGAGGCTGTCCCCGGTTCTCAAAACAGACGAGGCGCGGTGGAGAGGCAACGCAGACTTCGGTCTCGGTGTTGAGTAGTTAGTCTTGGGAACAAGGTTATCTTTGTAATTCAGCCTCATAATTGTGGATAATATGTGACTCAGGAAAGGAGCCGTTCATGGCAAACTGCGTGAACTGCGGCGTGGAGCTGAATGAATTTAATACGCGGCCAGCGCCGAAAAAGTGGACTGCTTTTACCGGACTGACTCCTTACTGCTACGACTGCCAGCAGAGGTTTTATGATGAGATGGCCGATGAGACATCTCCGTCGCTGGCTTTTTTCTATTGCTGCATAGCTTTCAATGCACCGTTTGACATGAAAGCCATACCGCTCGAGGGCGAGGAAAAGCCCTGGATAGCCTATATGGAGAACCTGAGAGCCAAGAAGCTCGGGACGACGCGAGGAGGCGAGCCATATTCCTTTTTCCAGGGGCTTATCAATATATCCAAGATATTCGGAGCCGACCTTGAAAAAGGTGAGTTTTCACGCGCGGTAGACCTTGAACGCTCTGCACGGGGCAGGAAAGAGGGCACTATAAAGCAGCGCAAAGACTGGGGATACGGACCAAAGAAAAATCCGTACAGTACAGATGACTACAACGAGCTCGACCGCATATACGAGGCGTTTTCCAAGGACTTCCGCAGCCAGGGCGGGCTGAACGCCAAGCAGGAATATATACTGCGCGACTGTGCCTCGATGGAGTTCGCCAAGCAGGAATATCTCAGAGTAGGCAACGTGAACATGGCTCAGAAGCTCAACGCTATGATACAGACAAACCTTGCCTCGGAGAACCTGCGAAAAAAGGATGAGAAGCCCCTGGATGACCTGCGCATTGACAGCATCGTTGATGCTCTGGAGCGCAAAGGCTACATGAAGAACGGCAAGCTGCTTTCTCATGACCAACTGCTCGAAAAGCTGCGCGGGGACAATCCAAGATATCCATATACCAAGGACGCGGCAGATCAGATGCTGCTCAAGATCATAAATGCCTCAAGGTCAAATGACGGCCTGTCGGAGTATTCTGTGCTGCCGAAAGAGTTTGAACTCGAGGACGTGAACGGGGAGTTCGCTGAGGAGCCGCTGCCGATGGAAAAGGAAGCCTATGAGAAGCTCGGACTGCTGCGTAAGCCGCCGGCGAAAAAGAAAGGCGGGTCCGGGAAGTGAGTACGCACAGAACGGGCAGAGTGTGGGTCTCGGGCGTCGGATGGGTAAAGAAAAAGACGACCGAGGAGCGCGACTATTCCGACTTTGAGAATGACAGTTGGGCGCTCCTGATCTCTTATTGGCGCTGGTATCCCGACGCGCTCTGTGACCTGCTGCGCAGCCCGGAAGCGGATTACGCTAATGAAGAACTCATACAGCGAGTGATGATGCGGGCCTTTGCGCGATACCAGAATGTAGACATCACAGGCTGTCGCGGCCTCACGAAGACTAACACCAAATTCAAACAGAAGCTTGTCTGGAATATCCTGTGGCCGGGCACAAAATCAAGCTATTACGGGCCGTCGTATAAGCAGATGGCATCTATCGGCAGCAAGACCTACAGGCAGCTCGAGCACGATTATCCCGCGCTGACAAAGCATTACTGCGTTGACAGCGAGAGCACGGACAAGTTTGAAATATCCACGCCGTTTAAATCGACGTTTTCCATATCCGCCTACCGAGGCGACAACATAAGCGACGTCACCGCTGAAGAGTACGCACAGGAAGAACAGCCGGCCTTTGACTACGAGGAGTATAAGCGCGTCGTGCTCCCCGCTGTGCGTCTTCAGCATATGGTGGGCGGTGAGCCGGATCCGGCATATATCCTCTATCAAAAGCACTCTATAACGTCCGCCGGACGCAAGCAGAACCACGCATATCAGACGCGATGCAAAAACCGCAGAGCTATGATACAGGGTGACAGCGCCTTTACAGCAGATATCCCGTGGCATGTGGTGGTGCTCTCGCTCATGAGACCCTATGAATGGGCCGAAAACCTCAAAGAAGAGCTGACGCCCGAGGAATGGCTGCGTGAAATGGAGGCGCGATACACCGGCGCGGATGAAAACCCGGTAATACGTGATGAAGTGCTGACGGAAAGCCGTAATCTCATGGTGATGGAGAACCGCCACTGCGGAGACCCGGCGGTCATATATATCATCGGATATGATGTGTCTTATGAGGACGGCGCACGGAACGCAAAGTGCGCTACCGCCGTATTAAAACTCAGTCGGCAAAAGGATTTCGTAAAGCGTGACCGCTTTTTGAAGAGCCTTGTCTATATGGATGACTGGCCGCCGCCGGCCGACAGCAAGATACAGGCCCAGCGCGTGAAAGACATGTGGTATCGCTTCTGTATGGAGGGCGGCGCCGCGACATATATCGCGATAGATGGATGGCAATACGGCAAGGCGGTCGTTGAAGATCTGATGAAAGATCTCGACGACGGGCTGCCGCCACTGTGCGTCAAGGACCATGCGAGCTACACCGAGGCTGAACTCGACGGGGCCCTGCCGGTTATATATCCCATAAAGGCCGGTGGCGCAGGCGTGACCGACCCGGATGCAGAAATGCTGCGATACGCTGAGACGCAGTTTGAGGCGCGCAATGTGCGGCTGCTTACGGCAAACCTCAATGAGGGCGTTGAGTCATATAAGAAGTACCACATGATAAAAGACGATTACAGCGACGCCTCGATAGCCGTGCCATATCTCAAGACGCGCGAGCTGGTCGGGCAGATACAGAACCTCAAGAAGTCGCTGTCGGGCTCGAGCATGTCGGAAAAGCGCATATCAAAAGCGATACAGCGCGACTCGTGGTCGGCTCTCAAATATGCCTTGAGGCTTGCACAGATACTTGAAAAAGAGATGTATCAGGAGCTCCACCAGAAGCAAAGCGACTGGAAAGAAAAACTGGACGCAGTGAAACGTCTCGGCGCGCCGAGGGGCGTGCCTCATCAGGCGGCACGCGGACTGGGGAGAATGGGAGGCAGGCGGTTCTGAACGATGGCAGGAAAGAAAAAATATGGCCTTTACGTCGTGCGGCCGGAGGACATAGGCGAAGAGGAGCGGCACTATCTCATAACGCCGGATTACTGCCTGCTCTATACAAAAAACAAGCCGCCTCAAAAAAGTGCGGCGGTGACTCACACCGACAGGCTGCCGGCGCTGGCGGCGCAATGGCTGAAAGAGCAGATAGAACAGATACGCCGCGAGTATGTCGCCGAACACAAGACGGAGATACTCCGGCAGGCTAAGACTTTTTATGACGCTTTCAGAAAAGAACTGGAGGCCGAGCGACAACACTTGAAGGAGGGTGATGGAGGTGCAGACCCCGAAACTGAGAGAACCGGAAGCATATAGCAGTTATTCCGAGTTCTTTTCGGCGGCGCGCAACCTGGCGGCGGAATATGGCGGGATGCCGGTAAACAGCGTCATGTCGGCATATGCCCGGGCCTCCCAAGCCACGAACCCATATGTGCAAAACCGGCGTGTGAAAGCTATATCGTCTCTGCCTGTCGATTACGGCAAAGATGACATAGCGAAGATGCTCGTCGCTCCTGACGGCAACGAGCAAGCGCTCAGGCAAGTGTCGCACGCGCTGGAATGGTCGGCCTATCCTTATAGAAAGATACGCAGCACATACCAGGCGATAAACACCTATCACTATTTCTCTCACGCGGCGTATCTCACCGCTGAGGACGCGCGGAGCAGAGAGTTTGAGCGTGAGGCAATACTCATAGACAAATTCAACCATGCCATGAAGCCCGACCAGTGGGCGCATCAGATAACCGGACAGGCGCTTCAGGAAGGCAAAGTGGCATATATACCACGCTTCTCGGTCGACAAAGCGCACAGCACAATCAACCATGCGTTTCTTCAACAGCTCCCATCGGACTGGTGGAAAATCGTAGGTTTCAACAATGTCTCGAAATACACCGTCATGTTCAATATGATGTATTTCTTGCAGCCCGGCTCGGACTGGCGTCAGTTCGGAGATCTGTTTGAGCCTTTCCTCGACGATTTTGCAAGCATACTTGAGCCTGTGAGCGCGCCGCCGGGACTGGGAAAGACGGTCGTCTATGCTCAGCGCAATCTCGTGAGGGCGGCAGACGGGCGCGCTTTCCGGGTGAATCAAGCGAGATATAAAGAACTGCGCGCGAACGCCGCGGGGGCGCCGGAGCTCTACAACCAGAACGGGACATGGGCCTATTGGGTGACTTTACCAGTGGACAAATGCTGGGTGTTTGAAGCCGACGACGCGACGCGCACCGTAGCGTCTCCCTTCACCGGACTGTTTCTCGCAATGGACCAGATAGCGGCATACGAGAGCGTGCAGCTTGAGATTGTGCAGAACCCGCTGATATCAGTCGCGCTCGGCGAGATACCGTACCGGCAGGACAAAGGCGCTACCGCCGACGACCAGTATATGCTCTCGTCTGCGGGGCGGACTCTGTTCCTGTCATACTGGGATGAAATGCTGGCGGCAGCGAACACCGGCGGCATAGGCGCATATTTTGCCCCAGTTGAAAACCTGCATATAGACTCGCTCTCGGAGGCGCCGAACGCAACGGAGATCTCCACTAAAGGCTATGAATACGCCATGAACAAATCGGGGCTGTCGGGCATCATCCCGACGGCGGAAAACCCGAGGGCGGGCGCCGCCGCCATATCCGCGCAGCTCGAAGAGCGGTTTTGCTGGTGCATTTACCGGCAGATGGAGAATATGATGGAGCACATCTATTCTCAGCTCAAGACGAAATTCGATTGGCGCTTCACCATGTTCGGGGGATTTTCAACCGATTCCCAGCTGCTTGAAGCCGCGCAGAAAGGCATGGAGCGCGGCGTGCTCTCCGACACATATGTCTATCTGGCGCTCAAGGGGCGCTCGGTGCTCGGAGATCTCTCTATGAGCAGAGCCGTGAAAGAGAGCGGCGTCCTTGACCTGCGTATACCGATGGTGACGAGCTACTCGGCGAAGCAGGACACGAGCGGGCTTCCGCCGCAGGCCGGAGACAATGAGGGCGGCCGGCCGCGCAAGACGATTGAGGATGTAAAGACCGGGAATATTGCCGAGGGCGGTGAGGACGACCTCGACACCGATGGAGGGCTCGTCTGATGCTCAGAAAAGAAGATCTCGAGGTCATAAACAAGGCGCTCGAGAGCGGTGCGGATGTCCGCATACAGAACACCAAAGACGGCTGCCGAATAGTGGCCGATACAGTTAAGGTGCTCAAACGTATAACGGCGCCGCCGAAAACAAAGAACTGAAGATCGTTTCCCCGGCGGAAAGGGCTGCCGGGGAGAGGCCGAAGAGGGCCGGATATACAGAGTGATTCTGCATATCCGGCCCTCTTTTTTGCGTTTAAGGAGGGTTTGGGAATGACCGCAAAGGAATACGGCGCGAGATTTAACGTGCTTTCAACACCGGCACGCCGCGTGACAGAGGCATATGAGAGGGCCGCCAGGCACTTTGACGAGATGAAAGAAATCGTCAAGGTCGATTTCGGGCTGAACAATACCTCGGAATTCATACACAGAACGGCGCACTGGTTCCCCGGACAGTTTGATGTCGTGGGCGACATCCTGCATCAGCGGAACATACGGCAGGAATACGGAGCGACAGAGGCTTTTGACCGCCGAGTGGCGGATATGGACGAGGTCTACACGCACTGCGTGGAGCTGCTCGACGAGATCGAGCGGGCGCTGCTCGAATTTATCCGCGTGTGCGACGCCTCCGGCTGCGAGGCGCAGGGCAGGCAGCTCGAGAACCTGCAAATGGCCGTGTCGGCCGAGCGCGAGAAATATATCTCGGCGTGGTCGATGTACGACGAGGCCAACAGTCCGACCTCTTACGACAGTTGGATGCTGCACCTGCTCAACGGCGAGGACGGCCCCGCTTGGGCCCAGGCGGAGGAGGATGACGACTGATGGCCGGATTCAAGCCAAAAGCGCTCAGCCGCGGCTCGGACAAGTTCTCCGGTGAGCTGAGGGTGCTGAAACGTCTGAGCAAATATGAGTTCGCCGTCGAGCTGCGCATTATGCGTGACGGTGTGAACGACAACAAGTGGGACTTTCAGAACATTGAAGCGGCCTACCGTACTTTTGTCGGGACGCCTATCCTTGTGGCCTATGTGGGCAATCAGGTGGGCGACGGGCACAACAGCTTTGAAAAATACGACCCGAAGACCGGCTCGTATTACCAGAGCTACATGGCTCCGACTGCCGAACGCATAGTCGGCACAGTGTCGGAAAACGAAGATGACATATCCCTCGTTGAAGAGGGTGGTCATAAATGGATAGTCGCAAAAGGGCGTATCTGGAAAGTTTACGCTCCTGAGCTGGTTGAGAAAATCGTGCGTACAGGGCGCATGGAGGTCTCCGCTGAAACCGATGTCCACGAACAGCATAAGAACGGCGACATCGACGTATTCACACGCTGGAGCGGCCTCGGCGTGACTATTCTGGGCGAGCATGTCCCGCCCGCAATACCTGGGGCAAACATCAAGGCGCTGGCCGAACTCAGCAGCCAGTTTAAAACGATGAGGCTGAGAGTGGCGGCGCTGTCCAACCCCGCAGCAGGCGGGAATGAGCCGAAAAACAAGAAAAAGGGAGTGAATAACTGCATGTTCAAGAATAAAACGCTCGCCAAGGAACTGGCGGCCAAGTTTCCCAACTACCGCGTTCTCGCTTTCAGCGAGGACGGCAGGAACGTGTGCCTCATGTCCAAGGAGAGCAATGAGACTTTCAGCTATACCTTCATGGATGCCGAGAAGAGCCTCGTTGAGGCCGAGCGTATCTGCCCCATTACGCTCAGCTCTAATGTGACCGTCGGCGACAGCGAGATGAGCATTGCTGTGAATGAACTTGTCGACAATCTGCTCGCAGATGCGACAAAACAGCTCGCGACGCTGAGCGCTCAGGCCGACGCAGACGCTGCCGAGCTCGACAAGCTCCACAAGGAGCTTGACACCGCCCGCAACCGCGAGACGGCCCGCCGCATCAAGGCATCGCGCCAGGCGGCACTGGACGAGCTCAAGGCCATAAATGCCAACCGCTGCGAGGAAGAGCAGATTGCCGAGACCTGCATAGCCTCGCTGCTCGAGGCCGCCGACAGAGGTGACTACGCCGGCTGTGAGAACGCGGAGGGCGAGTGGACCGGTGCCGAGGCAATCGAGAGCGCCGTGCGTGACTGCGCCATGAAAGAGCAGATGGCACTCGACAGCCGCCGCGCCGAGCTGGCCAGACAGGCCAGGAACAAGCGCTATGCTTTCGAACCCGAGTTCGACGGCCCGCAGGGAGGCACGGGGGACTTCCTCGAGAACCTCTACACAAGCATAACCGCTGATTAACACAAAAAGGAGTGAATAGAAAATGGCAAGTATTGCGAATACCGCTTTCGAGGTGATCGTCTCCAACATCACCAGGAACAACATCCAGAACGTGACCGGTATTTTCGGCGCCGGGGCCGATGCCTCTTTCACGAGCGACATATGCCCCTCCGGCTTCCTCTGCGTCCAGCAGGCCCTGCTTCCCAACTCCGGTTATGAGGGCATGGGTGCAAGCGGCGCGGACATCCTCAACGGCAATGCCTGGGAGATGATTGCCGCCGCGAGCGGGCTTTCCGCCGGGCGCTACGGAGACCACACCGGCATTTACGCTTTCAACAGCTACGACGTGCGCAAAGTGGCAAGCGGCGCGAACGTGTGGCAGATCGGAGCCAACTTCCTCGGCCTTGAGCTGCCCAAGGACGAGCGCGGCACTTTCACCGAGCTCATCGTCGGCGAGCAGTACGCCTTCGGAGTCGGCAACTTCTCGACTGCCCCGAGCGGCGCGACCTATAAGTACGCCACCATTGCTAACGGGCTGCTCGTGGCCTCCACGACTATCCCGGCGGCCGGTTCGGGTGTGTATCTCGAGATTCTGTATCCAAAGACCTTTACGGTCGGCGCACGTGATGCCGGATTCGGCGGATATGTCTGCCGCGTCGCGCGTACCGCGGAAGCCGCCGGCGAGTAATCGTAGAAAGGAGCGTGATTTTTAATGCCTAGAATGAATCTCAAACTCAACTCCCTCAGTAGGGACGCTTTTGCTGTGAACAAGGAGTCCGACGAGACTGTCGGCAAGATAAGCCGCAACAATATTGTTGCCACCGGCCGTGTCTGTGCGGCTGAGTACATAGGCAGGAACGTGAGCACTATGCGCAACCTCTCCAAGGAGGACGGATACGCAAGCCGCATTGAGGCTGCCGGCCTCGACTATGCCAAGATGGCTCGCTCGCACATGGAGAAGAAGCTCATATTCTGCGCCGCACAGGCTTACAAGGCTGTCGGCAGGCCCGCGCCCGAGAACGTGGGACAGGTCAAGGCAGACCTGAGCCTCTACAAAGACCCCATTTTCCTGCGCACCATGTCCGCCATTGACAGCGAGGTCGTGGCTCCGCTGCTCTACAGCGTTATCTCCGACCTGGCGGGTCCGATGATGAACTTCACCACCGTGCCCATGGGCCGCACCAAGGAGATCACCATTCTCTCGAATGATATCTTCCTCTTCCAGGACAGCTCTTGGGGCGCTTCTCGCAGCGTGCCGAAGAATTACCTCTACAACGACACTGTGACGCTGAACCCGAGGCCCTATTCGGCCAACGCCACTATCAAGTGGTATCAGCTCATTGCCGCTGACGAGGGTATGGATGCCGGCTGGTACTATGCAGCCATCATCCAGGGCCTGTGGAGCAAGATAATGGCGCTCTTCACCAAGGCGCTGACCGAGGGCGCAGCCGACACCAAGTATGTGCCCGAGTATCTGAGCTTTGACTCCTACAGCTCTGCCAACTGGGCGAACGCCACCGTTGCGGCTGCAACCGCCAACGGCGTGAACCGCAGCCAGCTCATGGCGTGGGGCGCATATCAGGCACTTCAGGCTGTTCTGCCCAACGGCACCGCTTCCGATGCTGCGCTGACCTATGGTCTCGGCACTGAGTGGATGCGCAACGGTTTCCTCGGAGTAGTCGGCGGCACTCCGCTGTACGAGGTCAGCCAGGCTTTCGTCCCCGGCACTATCAACACCACCGGCAAGATGATTTTCCCGACGGACATGATCTTCATAGGCGCCCGCGTCGGACGCAGCCTCGCGCCCATCTACGGCGCTATTGCCGACGGTTCGCCCATCACTATTGAGATGGACCCGAGCCAGACCGCAGACTTCACTCTCGACATCAACGTCACCGCCGTCATGGACATCCAGCCGGTATTTGCCGGCAAGATTGCCGTCATCGACAACGTGACGCTGGGCTGACAAAACAGACCCGAGGGAGGGACAAGCCCTCTCTCGGGTGCATATGTGGGGCGGCAAGCGCTTATGCGAGGCTCACAGCCTCAGCCCCGCTGAATTTTCATCGAAAGGAAGTATAAGAGTATGGCACCGAGAAAAGCAATGACAGTGGAGCAGGGAAGCGCAGCCGCTGAGACGACAAAGACCCAGGCGGCGCCCGACGGCGCTGTGCAGGCCGCCGCGGAGACCGAGACCAAGCTGTACACAGAAGCCGAAGTCGCCGCTATGGTCGCCGCCGCAGCAAAAAAGGCGGTTGAAGAGGCCATGGCATCGGTACAGCGGCCAGCTGTGGGAAGCGGTGATACCGTGACCGTTGTATATATGGCGGAGGTATCTCCGGACAATGTACTTATTCTGCCCGAGTACGGCACCATGAGACCGAACAGCGCGCTTGAGATACCGAAAAAGGAGTTTGGCGGCAAATTCATGTCGCAGCTTGCCCGAAAACTGATAGACAAGCGGCACCTCATCGTTGTGGATGGGCTCACGGATGACGAGCGCCGGCGCTGGAACTGCCTCTATAGAGACGGGGAGTTTCTGGACGAGCGGGCTTTCGACCGGATGCTCGATTTTGACGTCGATGAACTGACAGGCATGTTCAAACTCCTGTGTCCCGAACACAAGCGCTTTGTGGCGCGCCGCTTTATCAGCGCGAGCGAGCGGGGAGACAACCGCATCAACATCGACAAAATCAAAGCCATAAACGACATCTCGAAGGCCATAGACCCCGACGGGATGCTCAGGCCCGTGATGGAGAAGTTCAAGTCCGAGATAGATTGACCGGAAGGGAGGCGCAGCGCATGGGAACGGCCGTATCTGAGATAATTACTGACAACGCCATGGTTGAGATAGACGACGAAAGACTGAGGCGACAGCTCCAGGAGAACCCGGCTCTGTTTTTCAGGCGCATGTGGCTCTATGTGAAGAACGCCGTGCCAATCTTCTCAAATCCGCCTGAGATGAGGGAAAGGCTCGCCTACACCGCGCCTGAGTTTGCGGACTGCACATGGACGGCTGAGGCGTCCTCCGAGCCGACTGTAGTGCCTACCGGCAAGACCGGATACGAGCTCATGTCGGTGCAGATAAACGAGATTGCCGACGGGCAGGTCATATCCATACCGTATGACAAAGCGACATACGACGCTGAGAGCGGCAATGTGACTTTCCCCGCTGGCATACCGGACGGCACGTTTTTCCAGATTGATTTTTACACCGACGGGCAATTTGAAAACGAGCTCACATACGAAGAGCGCCGCATACTCACGCTCTGCATAGCGCTTGTATGGTACGAGCGGTTTGAGACAAACTGGCTCAACATGCAGCCGAAAGTGTCGAGCAAGAGCTTTTCCGTGGGCTCTGAGAGCAACCACATAAGAGCTATGAGTGAGCGTACCGCCGCACGGCGGGCAGCCTTGTTTTCAGAAATGAACAGGTATGCGCAGGATGTGGCATACCGCACACACTTTGCAAACGGGCGCTATGGCAACTCAACTGTATTCTGATTCAAGGGAGGGGCGCGAATGACAGGATTCACTCAGGGCGACGCTTTCCCCCTGCCGGTGATGCTCAAGGACAGCGCGGGCCTCATAGACCCCGACCTGATATCCGAGATCGAATTCCGAATAGGGCCGCTGAGGAAAATGTACCCCGCCGAGGTCGAATACGACCCGGAGCGCGGCGTATACCTTTTTCCTCTTACCCAGGCCGAGACGTTCGCTTTGAAAAGCGGGCCAGTGGCATGTCAGGCACGGGTGAAGTTCTACGGCGGCAACGCCGTTATAGGGACGGGGAAGCGCTACGTCGACCTGCACAAATCTATATCAAAGGTGGTGCTCTGATATGAACGGTGAGCTTCCCATGATAGATCTGAGGCTGCCTGAGACGAGGGTCGTGAGGGTATACAGCCAGAACCCGACGTTCATTTATACGCAGGGCGCCGCAGCGCGGGACTGGGATATCGTCCACAACCTGAACAAATATCCCTCTATAACCGTGGTCGATTCTGCGGGAACCGTGGTACACGGGGACGCGGAATATATAAGCCAAAACCAGGTGATGCTGCACTTCTCGGCACCGTTTTCCGGGACGGCATACCTCAACTGATCGAAAGGAGCAAAACCAATGGCAATACCTTTTCTGAACAATCTGAACCTCAACTTCAATGAACTCCAGAACGCCAAACTCCAGCAGCTGGCGACAGACCCGAGCGGAGCTCAGCTTAAGCAGGGCCTCTTCTGGATGAACACGGCCTCGAACCCGCCCGTAATTAAGTATTACGACGGCACGAACATCATCACCGTCGGCGCGGTGAACTTCGAGACCGAGACCGGCAATATAAAGATGGACGGCGTCGCCTCCGTGGGTACGCTCGATACCATACCGCGCGCAGATCACGTCCATCCGACCGATACGACTCGAGTTGCCGCAAACTCTCCCATAGCCGGCGGCACTCACACCAAGATAACCTATGACGAGAAGGGACTTGTGACCGGCGGAAGGGACCTCGAGGCCGGAGACATCCCCAACCTGTCCGACACTTATGTGCCCGTCTCCACGAAAGGCGCGGCAAACGGCGTTGCGAGCCTCGGCGCGGACGGCAAGGTGCCCGCTGCGCAGCTGCCCGCTTTCGTTGATGATGTGGTCGACGCCTACATAGTCGGCTCCACCCCGTTTGCAGCCGACTGGCTGTCTCTGACCGACGGCGGAGAGCCGCTCACCCCGAGTTCGAGCATCATATACGTCATAGTCAGCGCCGGCGATTACGTCAACAGAACTTACCGTTGGAGCGGCACGCAGTATGTCGAGATTTCCCCGAGCGTTGTTTACACTGCGGGTAACGGCGTCACGATAAGCGGCTCGAATGTCATCTCGCTCGTGCTCCAGGCCGCACAGGCGAACGGGCTGACGCTCACCGCCGAGGGGCTGGCGCTCGCGCTTGCCACTACCAGAACGGCCGGCGCAATGAGTGCGGCCGACAAGACCAAACTCGACGGCATAGCCGAAGGCGCTACCAAGGTCGAGGAATCGGACACCAACGGCAATATCAAGATAAACGGCGCAGAGGTGACAGTCTATACTCCCTCCAGCGGCGCGGCGAACAAATACACCACGCAGAACCCGCAGCTCACGCCGAGCGGGAACATCTGCACATGGACTGTGGCGCACGGGCTGAACACTTCTGCGGTCGTTGTGAGCGTTGCTGAGGTGGCTTCGCCGTTCAACGTTGTGATACCCGAAGTTGCGATAACGGATGCCAACACCGTGACAATATCCATCGTGGCGGCGGCGGCGATACCCGCAAACACTTACGCCGTGACCGTTATCGGCTAAAAGAGGGGGCGCTGAGCTATGGGCATCCGAGCCTTGACGCCCCTGCTCGACCCAAATGGGGACGAGTATATATCCGTGGGCTCTGTCGGAGTGGCCGGCGGCGTCGCGAGCCTGGATGCCAACGGCAAGGTCACGGCGGCGCAGGCGTCGTCCCATATAGTCGCCGTGACCGGAGGCAAGACGCTGACTCTGGCAGACGCAGGGACTTTTCAGCGCTGCACGAACAGTTCGGCGATAACCATAACCGTACCGGCGGACGCAAGCGCTGCGTTTCCGATAGGCACGGAGATCGAGATATACCGCGGGGGAGCCGGGACCGTGACGATTGCGGGAGCGTCGGGCGTGACGCTCGAGTGCGTATCGAGCACGCGCGCGATAGCCGACCAATATACCTCCGCGGCGCTCAAAAAGCTGGACACGAACGTCTGGACGCTGCAAGGCAACGTGGGATAAGGGGGGCCGAGCCGTGAGACTGAGCCGCAAGATGGCGCTGCTCTCCATGCAGACGCTCAAGCCGCTGTATCCGGCGACTACGCTCTATCCCAGCACTACTCTTTATCCCTCAGCGGGGAAAGAGAACACGAACACATTATCTGCAAAGGCGGTGACCGACGGAGATGAGCCTCAATGATTCTCTGAAAAACGCCGCACTGCTCTCGGGCGGGCTGCCGGCGGCCGCACAGAACAGGCCCCGTCAATACCGCTCCAGGCAAAAGCAGTATTATGAGCGGAATACCACGGCGTTTTTCGAACAAAACGCGCAATATGCATCTGACTTCTTCAAGGCCGAAGTGCAGGGCCTCGACCCGCACGACTTTTGTGCATGGAGCACGCAGTATATACGCCTTGCGGATATCGTAAATCCGTCGGCAGGCTCATCGAAGCAGTTTGATGACATAAAGTCGGTACTCTTTGCCAGTGCGGAGATAGACTATGTGCCAAGGGGCGCAAAGATAGTGACAGCGGGCTCGACATGGCTTGTGACGAATCCGCAGAACATCTCGAGCCCCACGGCAGAGGTGATAGCCGAGCGATGCAACGCTGTTTGGAATCATCTGGACTTTTACGGCAACGTTGTGAGCGAGCCGATAGTGGTGGCGCAGAGTCCTGCGCGGGCAGCCGGCAACAACAAGCAGGAGTTTTTCTTGCTGACAGAAGGCTATTACACCGTGAAAGCCCAGTACAACGAGCACACCAGGCAGCTCGCCCAGAACAGCCGTATGATACTCGGCTCCGGGGCCTATTCCGTGCACGGATTCACTGACTTCATACAGGAATTCACAGGAGACAGTGAGAGCGTCCACATATGTGAATTCTACCTCTATTACGAAGAGCCGAACGCCGCGATAGACGACATGGAAAACAAAGTCGCCGGAGGACTCACGTTTTCGTGGGCAATACAGCTCTCAGGCGCGGCGGCGATGAACGCCGGCGAGACGGCACAGCTTGAGGCACTGTCGCTGAGGAACGGTGAGCCTGTCGAGAACTCGCCTGAGACGCCGGTGAACTACATGTGGCAGTCTGACAACACGGCGGTCGCCTCTGTGGACAGCGCCGGGCGTGTGTCGGCCGTGTCGGAGGGAACATGCCGCATCACATGCACACTGATGCAAAACACAGCCTATACGGCTGAATGGGCGATCACCGTAACCGGGGCCGCCGGCGGCTCGACCGTCGGCTTTACCGAGACGCCGCCCGAGAGCATCGGCGCATATTCGTCCGCGACGCTGACGGCGGCGCACTATCTGGACGGCAACGCTACCGGCGACACAGTCGAATGGAGTTTTGAACAGGCCGACGAGGCGGCATACTCCACGGAGATAAACGGCAACAGCGCGACCGTGTATTGCTGGGGCGCTTCGGAGAAGCCGCTCATCATCACAGTGAGCTACGGCGGCGCGAGCGCGTCGGCTGAGATAGCGCTGTATGGAATCTGATTTAAGGAGAATAAGATTATGAAAATCGAGATCACTGAGAGCGACATCATGAACGCGAGGACTTATGTGCCTATGCTCGAGAAAGAGAGCTTTGTCGTGGATGTGTATGTGAGCTGCCTCGATAAGGTGGAGCTCGGCACGCAGGACGGCGAGCGGGTGATACCCATGCCGTCGATATACAAGGACAATCCGTCGCGCAAACAGCGCTATCTCATGGGCGCGCTGGCGGCGCTCTATCTGAAAAAAGATTTTGAGCCCGTGGAGGGGACGAAGTTTCTCATGTCCGCCGACGACTATGACCGCTGGGCCGGGAGCCACGTTTTCAACCAGCTCGAACGTCTCAAGACGCGGGGCGGAGATGTGCGCAACCGCATATTCGACCTCATATCCGACTACCGAGAGCTTGAGAAGCGGCTGAACATCGAGATATACAACCTTGTGCAGATACAGAACGACCCGTGCACCCGCATCTTCTCCATGATGATGATGCAGAGCACGAGCGAATACCTGAACGCGCAGGTAGCCGAGCTGCAAAAAGCGCGCGACGAGCTGGCCAGTTACATCGCGAAGAAAAAGGCGGGGAAGACCAATGCCTAGCTTTAACAGCCCGACATATCCATATGAGAGGGTACTGCCGGGGGCGAATACATACGCGGGCATCGAGAACATACCGAGAAAAATCATCGAATACCTACTCGACATGCCGGACAAGGCGGGATACACGCCGGCGGACGACAACTCGAGGCCGAGGGTGAGGATAGCGAAATACCTCTGGTGGGACGAAGCGCAGCCGCTCTCGAAGCCGCTGCCGTCGCCCGGAGAGAAGCTCTCGATGCTGTTCGACCCCGACACGCCGGTTCTGAACACCGACGAGCAGCGCAGCGCGCATCCCAAAGGATACCGCATATTCCCGCAGGAATTCATGGGGCAGAGCCAGACGGAGGCGCAGACCACGCTCAAGATATACATGGGCCGCACGAGGCCGTTGACGGCGAACAGGGCGGAGCTCGGCGTTTTCTTCGAGATAGTCTCAAACGTAAATCTCGAGATCAACACCAGGAGCGCGGCCTACTCGCGCTGCTACGCCATTGAACAGGCGATACTCGAAGCGCTGCACGGCGTGAACATGGCGGGCGTCGGAGGATTCAACTTCACGAGCGCAGCGCACAGCGACAACGGCTCGCGCCCGATGTCGGACGACGGGACAAATGTCGGCAGGCTGCTTCACATGTCAATAACATGGATGGACGGCGGCGACAACTCCGTGACCAGCGGATGCTGCCAGGACTGAAAGGAGTAGAGTTATGCAAATTGTACATCTTGCACATGACCGGGGGGGGGGTACTCCCTCTGAGTACGTCAATCTCCACAACAAGGGGGTGGGCGTATGCCGATAAGCGGAGGAAAATACGTCTCGCCCACATGGCACAACAACGCCGCCCCCGCGCTGGATGCTGCGGAGCTGCAAGCCATGACTGACACGATAGAGGAAAATCAGGAGCCGCAGAGCTCGGCGGTGCGGCTCAGCGCGGCGGCGCAGGCGGCGCTGGGGCTGGGGAACGGCAGTACGCTCGATGACGCGATGGAGGTACTTCAGCAAGGCGAGACTTTGTTTGAGACTACTATCTCGCAGTCGGGAACGCAGCTAAACATCAACGTTGATACGACCAACTGGGGCAACTATCAGTATGTTTTTGTCATAATCGACGCCGCGTTGAACCGTGCTGGTGATTATATGCGTGTCAGGCTCAACAACTCCACCAGCGAGGATCAGTCATACTGCTACTTTTATACCGATTTCTATGAGCCGTACGGCGACAGGAAGTACGTCGCGTTGACTGGTGCTGCATCTGCGAATAGCGAACGTGCTGTGTTGTGCTTTAATGTTTTCGGCAACAGGGCAAATAATATTGTCTGCCATATGAAGTCAACTACAGCGTATTCTTGGGGCACGTTTGATGGCATCAGGTACAGTCAGCTGACGCAAATAAATCTTATCTGTACATCCAGCGGAACCTCTATACAGAGCGGGGCACATATCAAAATCGTGGGGGTGAAATAATGGCCGAAATGACAGTCATCACGGTACACACCGACGGCACACAGACCGTTGAAGTTATGGACGACTCCGAACTGCTCGCCGAAGAGCTTGGCCGCGAGAAAGAGCGACGCATCTCCCAAAGCAAAACCGACCTCGCCGCCTATCTGGAAAGTCATCCTCTCCAATGGACGGACGGCGAATACTACGCCATAACTCAGGAGAAACAGAACCAGCTTATGGGCACCATCGCCGCCGCGCAGATTGACGGCAAGCCGCCCGAGTGGAACAGCACTGGCGGACAGTGCCGCGAGTGGGACGCCGCTGAGCTCTCGGCGCTGGCCGTGGCGATAAAAGACCGCGTGAAAGCGCTTGTGAAGTATCAGCAGGCGCAGGAGATAGCCATGAACGCCGCGGAGACGATGGACGAGCTCGACGCCATAAGCGTCGACTACGACAGTGTGACGGCCTGAGTGCCGCATACATATTTAAATACACACATATGAGACCGCCGGAAAGAGCCGACGGGAAAAGCCAAGGAGGGCTGAGGACAGCTTTGAACTGTCCCTGCTCTCCTTTTCTATTTTTTTCAGGCAACTCGGGAGGGAAAGAAAAAATGATAGACCTGCCCCTTGCAATAAAACAGGCCATCCGCACGGACAAACCGATTGAAATGGACGGCTACACCTTTTACCCGATACTGGTCGAGGAGATAGACGAACTCGAATATGTGAGACCGGCGATAGAGTTCATGCAGCAGAACTTCCCTGTAAAGTATGCCGCCATGCCGCTCCTGTCGGCGTTTTTCGCATACGACTACGACCGGATGAGGGAACACATGCCGCCTACGGGGCTTTTCGCCCGCGCCATCTACTTTCTCGCGCTATGCCTACGGCTCGGCTGCGGGCGGGGGAGAGAGGCGAGGACGGACTGCTTCCGCGTGGCGGTGGACATGCACGACCCGTCGAGGCTCAAGAGTGTGCAGGCGGACATGGGCGAAGAAATTTTGAACATAACGCCTGTGATGTTTTCGCGCTGGCGCGCCGTGCTCGCGGCGCAGAACGCTCTTGAGATACCGGACGAGAGCAAAAATATCGAACTGCTCGAGGCAAAGCATGACATCCTATCGAGCAAGGACATCGCGCTCAAGCGTGATATCGACGACCTAATATCCGCCGTGGCGCTCGTGAGCCAATGCGACGAGGCTGAGGTGATGAAGTGGAGCGTGAGAAAGTTCTACCAGCGCAAGCGTTCGGTCGAGCGGCTGCTCAACTTTGTAATCTGCGGCATCGGCGAGGCTCAGGGGACGAAGTGGAAAGGCGGGAACCCCTGCCCGAGCTGGTGCTATGAGCGGGAGAGGGACAACCCCGCGCTCGTGCCAATGTCGAGCTTCATGCAGGGCGCAGGAGCGGCGGCGGTCGAACGCACGGGCGGCGCGCCGGTAATCCCGTCGCCCGCCGATTAAATTAAAAAGGAGTGTGAAAATCACATGATTAAATTTCAGGATCCGCGCCTCTATGTGAAAGGCACCGCGAACTTTGTCCTCTGCGACGTCACGACCGGCGACGTGAAGTATCAGGACAACAAGTTCCAGACCAACAACATCACCACCAGCGCGAACGTCGACCCGATACGCGGCGGCCTCGGCAACCCGGCGGCTACCGTCATCGCGTCGGACTCCGACATCAACGTGGCGGCCAGCTCCGCGGCCTTTAACCTCTTCGCCAAGGCGGCGCAGGTCGGCGCGCAGCTCAGCTACAACGCCATCACCCCGAAATGTCAGGTGATCGAGGCCACCGGCACGACCCTCACTGTGGACGTTGCGGCCGCAGGAGCGCCCGTTGCGCCCTACGGCTACGCCACCCCCTTCTGCTATGTGCTCGAGGTCGGCGTTGCAAACTACGTCGGCGACGCGGGCAAGGCATATCCCATCACCGAGGCCGGCCTCATCCAGGGCTTTAACGCTGTGAGCGGCACCAGCTACAAGGTGTGGTACTGGGTGAACAAGGCTTCGGCCCAGGTCGCAGCGCTGCCCACCCAGTTCAACCCCGGCGTTTACAACGCCACCGCTCAGATGGCCGTTTACGCCAACCAGAGCGGATACGCCGAGGGCGAGACCGGCACCAGGGTCGGCTGGCTCTACTACGTCATCCCCCTGCTCAAGCTCGGCGCTGTTGCAAACATCGTCGGCGACCAGACCACACCCGACACTACCGACCTCTCCGGCCGTGCGCTCTACTTCGACGAGGCAGTCGAGAGCGGCATCTGCGGCGATGACGGCGGCGGTGTGCTCGCCTACTACATCTATGTCCCCGACGACCCCAGCTCTAACATCGGCGGCCTGGCCGTTGTCGGCGGAGTGGTGACCGTACCGACCGGAGGCACCGTACAGGTGCCCGTGAAGTACGTCATGCGCGGCGGACAGCTCGTGCAGCCGAACTACTCCGACCTCGCCTATGCCCTGGACGGCTCCGAGCCCGCGGGCACCAGCGTGTCGGCCAGCGGCGTTATCACCGGAGGCTCTACTGCGGGCGAGTGCGAGATCACCATCACCTATCCCAAGAGCGGCCCGGCGGAGTTCACCACCGTGGCAAATGTGAGCGTGACCGGCTGATAAACCATCAAAAAAAGCCCCTGCGGAAAAACCGCAGGGGCGAACGCGAACGCACGAGCAAAAAATTTATTTTTTCGTGCGCTGGCGTTTCCGGATTTTGAAAGGAGGCGGCGCGGCATGGCTGAGATATCCCTCAACGAGGCGATAGGGAAGATAACGAAGCTGGACGCAGCCATATCGAGCGCGCTGTCGCTGGAAGTGGCCGAGGCGGTGCGCGTCGCGGTGAGCGACGCAGCGGAGAGCGAGGTATATCAGGCTTATGAACCGCTCTTCGAGAGCCGGCGCAGGGAAAACGGCGGCCTCACGGACCCGGACAACACCGTCGTGACCGTGACCGGGACGACACTCATGGCCGAGAACGTGACGGGACTGCAAAACCTCTGGGGCGGCGGAGACACAAGCCCGCTGGCTCCTATCATCGAGGACGGCGTGGAGGCATATCACATGCCGTTCCCGCGCCCGTTCATGGCATACGCCCAGGAGCTGCTCGAAAACGGCAGAGCGCAGGAGGCGCTGAGGCGCGGCCTCGCGCGGCAGGGCATAGACGTCGACGGCGTGAATTTTATCATCGATTGAGCGAGGTGGGAAAATGGCCGATATCATAACTCTGTCAGTAAAGGCGGTAGGCGCGACCGAGGCGCTCGCGACGCTGCAAAAGCTGCAAACCGTCACCAAGTCGCTCAACTCGACGGCGGTCAATATAAAAGTGAACACCTCCGGAGCCGACACCAAGGCGCTCAACACTCTGAATTCACTCAAAAGCGCCGAGGGCGAGCTAACCAATGCGAGAGATAAAACTGCTCAGGCCACACAGCGGGCGGAGAGCGCGCAGCGCCAATATACGTCTGCGCAGGAGCAGGCTGCCAAAGTTCAGCGCAACGTCACGCGGGAGACTGGCAAGGGTACTGACGCTGTAAAGAAGCAGGAGCAGTCGCTCACGTCGATGATAGGCAAGTTCACGCAATGGTATCTCATCGGCGGCATTGTCTCGGGCGTGAGCAACGCTTTCCGTGAGGCGCTGAGCACCATGAAAGCGGTCGACGACGAACTCGTCACCGTCCGCAAGGTCACAGACGCGACGGGCGCGGAGCTTGAGCGGCTTGAAAAACAGGCTTATGAGACGGCCTCGGCCTACGGCGAGAGCGCGGATGCATACCTGAGCTCCGTCTCCGAATTTGCCCGTGCAGGCTATGGCGACAACGCTGCCGCGCTCGCCGAACTCTCTACGAAAACGCAGATAGTCGGCGACGTGACCGCCGAGACGGCAAACCAGTTTCTCCTCTCAGTCGACGCAGCCTACAAGTACAACGGCGAGATAAGCAAGCTCACCGCCGTACTCGACGGCGCGAACGAGATAGATAACAAATACGCAACCAGCATAGAGGCCATCGCAGAGGGCCTCGGCATTGTGGCTCCGGTCGCGGCGCAGGCGCACGTCGGCATAGACGAGCTGACAGCCGCGATAGGCACCATCACCGCAGTCACACAGCGCAGCGGCTCGGAGGCCGCGAGGGCTTTCAGGGCGCTCGTGCTCAACATCGTCGGCGACACCAAGACCGAGATAGACGAGGGCGTGACCTGGACGACCGGCGAGATAGCCGGGCTGCGCGACGTTATAAAGACCTATGCCAGCGACGCATATGAGGCGGCCGAGGCCACCGGCTCCGTCATAAACCCGATGGAGGCTATCGCGGGGCTCGCCAAGTCGATGGAGGACGGACTGCTCACTGAGCAGAAGCTCATGGAAATGGTCTCCGACATCGGCGGAAAGCTGCGCACCTCGCAGCTCCTTGCACTCATACAGAACTGGGACATGTACGAGTCTATGCTGGAGGATTTCGGCGGAGCCGTCGGCAGTGCGGACGCCGAAGTCGCAAACGCACTTGACTCCTGGACGCGCAAGGCTCAGGTACTTTCGAACACATGGACACAGCTCGTATCGAATTTCGTTGAGACCGACTACATAAAGGGCGGCCTCGATGTACTGACCGGCGGTCTCACCCTACTCGACACAGGCTTTGGCCATGCAGCCATAAGCGCGGGCCTGTTCACGGGAGCCATAGCACTTCTCAGCAAAGGCGCCCATGCGGCGGCTGGGGCAATGGGCGTGCTCAACGGCGCGATGCTCAAAAGCCCGCTGTTTTATGTGGCGGCTGGCTCGCTCGCGATATTTTCCATAGTCGAAGCTATCGATGCGCTTACCACAAGCGATGCGGAGCTGCAAGAACAGCTTGAAGCCACAAACAGTGAACTTGAACAGCTCACAGGGGCGGGCTCTGAATATGACCAGCTCATAAGTAAAGGCGAAGAACTGACCGATATTGAACGCCGTCGGTTGGCCGTTCTTGAGGCTCAGGCTGACGAGATTCGGAACCAGCAGCGTCTCCTGCAAGAAGAGGAATTCAACAGACGCGAAGGCCGAGAGAAAGTCTCGTACAGAGAAACCGGATTCAACATGACCGAAGACGCTTATGCGGTCATGTCACATGGTGGAACGCTCAGGAGTCTTGAATCTAAATATAACACCGGGGCGATAAGCCTAGATGAATACAAGTCCGGGATCTCTGGAATGGTTGCTGACGAGACTGAATATGTCGAGCAGCTCAAGGAATGGCGTGATCTTGGTTTTGAGCTGACCGAAGAGGAAGAGGCGCGCATAGCTCAGTATGAAGAGATGGTCGACATACTGACCGCGCTCTCGGAGGCGCAGGAAGAAGAGACCAACGCAACCGAGGACGCGGCAGATGCGGCCGAAGAGGCAAATGCGCAGTTCTCCGGGCTGATGACTACGCTCGACGACCTCGCGGGGCGTCTTGACGTGGCGCAGGAGGCGCTCGAGGACTTTTCCGACGACGGCGAACTCTCGTATTCGACCATAAGCGACATAAACGAGAAATTCGGCGAACTCAGCAACATCGACGAGTACATAAACCGCCTGTCGGACGCAGACCTGACAGCCGACGAGCTCAACCGGATACTCGGCGAGATGACGCTCGAGCTCATCAAGCAGAAAATAGCTGCGGGCGACCTGACGGCGGAAAACGAAAACCTTGTCATAAAGATGCTGGAAGAAGCGGGCGTTGTGAACGCCGCCGCCGTGGCTCAAGCCTTGCTCGCGAGCGCGACCAATACCAGCACAAATGAAATAAACGAATTCAACAGCACGACAATCGACACCAGCGCCGATATAGCGCAGGTGCGCTCACTTACTGGAAAACTAATAACGCTGGGGAATACGCTGCAAGCTGTCGAAGCGCTCAAGCGTATGGGTGTTGCAGACCCCAATTCGCTGATAATCGATAGCGACGTACTGCCTGAATTCGATATACCTGACATAGAAGTCGGTGGGGGCGGCGGCATTGTCACAGACCCGGAGCTTGAGCGGCATGAATCGCTCGTCGCGTTCCTCAAGAGCGAGCTTGACCTCTTGCAAAAGCAGGGAGCACCGGTCGAGGAACAGATAGCAAAGCAGAAAGAAATACAGGCCGCGCTGCACGAACAGGCAGAATACATGCGCTCGATAGGCTCGGAACAGACGGAAATAAACGCCCTGTCCTCCGAGTGGTGGGACATCCAGAAAGCTATCCTTGAGCTGCAAAACGACCTGTGGGACGAGCTTGAGGAAGCCGTGGACAAACGGCTTGAGGAAGCCGCAGACCTGCGCGATGACGAGATAGAAGCCATTGACGCGGCTATCGACAAGCTCAAGGCCGAGAACGAGGAAGCCGAGAAGCTCAATGACCTCGAAGAGCAGCGGCTGGGCGTGCTGGAAGCTCAGCAAGACCTGCTCGACGCGCAGGAGCAGCGCACAGTCCGCATTTACAACACCGAGAAAGACCAATGGGATTGGGTGGCGAACCCGCAGGATGTGGCAAGCGCCGAGGAAGCGCTCGAGGAAGCCCAAAAAGAGTATGACGAGGCTCTCAAGGAATATTCTCTCGACGCGGAGATCGCCGCGATGGAAGAGCGCAAGGACGCCATTGAGACGGATTACGATGCGTTCGAGGAAGAATGGGAAAAGATAAAGGAATCCATCGAAGAGCCCGGGCGCGATATCTCTGAAATTCTGACTGATATATCCGAAAACGGCGCACCCGCGATGAAAGCCGCGGTCGACAGCGTCGCGGCCATGCTAAGCAGCCTTGCAAACTACAACAACGCCGTAGCAAGCAACACATCCGGGGCGAGTTTTACCGGTGGCGGAGGCAAGCCGTCGGGGGACTATACAGTCGACGTTGTTGACTATTCGGAGAAAATGCTCTCCGCGGGCGATGAAGAAAGCTTCAAATATTGGGCTGACCGCCGCAACGACAAAATCAAAGATCAGGGAATCGATCTCGAAGAAGAGGGCTGGAGGACAAACGACGAGCTTTACGAGGAGTGGTCAGCGAGCAGGAAGCCAACATTTGACAGCGGCGGCGTGCTCAAGGGGCTCGGCGGGATAAAGGCCACGACGCAGGACGAGATGGTCTTGCCGCCGAAACTCACGCAGGCTATGCTCTCGCCGTCCAGTAATGCGGTATTCCAGGAGCGGGTGGCGCAGCTCGGATATCTTTTCGGGACAAACCACGACACGCCAATCCCGGCACCGGCGAGCGCAGGGGGCGGAGTAGTGAACAACAACACGGGAGCCAATTACTATTTCAACGGAGTGCAGATAGGCGCTCAGGAGGCCGAGAGCCTCACCGTGGCGCAGCTTGCGCGGCGGATGAGGGTGCTGTCGCTGCACAGCTCGAATTACTGACAGGGAGGGGTGATGACAAATGCTTTTTGCGCCGACCAACATAAGCCCCTCCACTTTCGGCGGGCTCGGCAACGGCACAGTCGACGCGACACAGCCGCTCGTCGTGTCGTGGCAGGTGAACGGCAACAGCGCCATGGCAGCGTTCTCGATAACCATATACAAGCAGGACGCGGCATCGACGCAGGTGTATTCGACCGGCAAACTCACGGACGGCTGCCCGTTTTACGGCACGGATTACGCCGGCAATGTGCAGTTTTTCAGCTACACGATAGCTGCCTCGGCACTCTCAGATGCGGGCGTCGTGAATGGCGAAGCCTATAAGATAATTATTCAACAGTGGTGGGGCGACACCGACGAGGAATCGGTGACTCAGACGAGCGCTTCGGCCTTTATCACCAGGGCGGCGCCTACGCTCAGTATCAACAGTTTTTCAAATCCCCTGGCATCCCGCAGCGCGACCTTTACGGCCGCATATTCGCAGGCACAGGGCGACGCTCTCATGTGGGTGCGCTGGCAGATCGCGGCGGCGGACGAGACGGACGAGCCGATACTCGATACTCAGAACATATACGGCACGGCGCAGCTACAGGTGAGCTACGACGGATTTTTTACCGGAACCGAATATGCCGTCCGCTGCATGATAGAGACTGTGAATGGCGTACAGGCCGATACGGGCTGGCAGAACTTCAATGTGGATTACTCTGCCGAAAGTATAGGCGGCATAGTGACGGCAAAGCGGCGCTGCGGCACCTCTGGCGTGCTCGTCGCGTGGCCGGCACTCATGTATATCCCCGGAGAGGCTGACGGCGACTACACGATAACCGACGGCAAGCTGACGCTGCCCGAGGGCTCGAGCGTGACCTGGGACACTGTGACCGGCAGGCCGATGTCGTATGCACCGCCGTGGACGATAATATGGCAGGGCAATGCGGGACTGACCGGCAATGTGCTGGAGATCGGCTCGGCGGGCGGCCCCCTGGCCGTGAGCATCACGGCGACGGCGCTGAGCGTAACACTCGGTGAGACGCAGCTTTACTCACAGGCTATATCCGCGGTCGAATTGGACGAATGGACCGTAGTTATACGGCCAAACGGGATATCCGTACAGCAGACCCGATTTCTGGATGGACTCTTCCCGAGCACGACACTCTATCCGGGAGCGACGCTGTATCCGGTGCCTGTGGGATTCCGCGAGATATTCGGGGTATTCTCGTCGGCGCTTGACCTCGGGGACTTTACGATAACCTCGCTGAAACTGGTCGGGATTCAGACATGCAACTACCTGTATGTGCAAGATACGGCGATGACCGACGATGAAGTCGACGCCATTATGCAGCAAACAGGATATACACCTACCATCGACTGGCAGGGCGGCACGATTTTCGGAACGGACTTCTCCACGGGGCTCGGGGCCGGAAATATCAACACGCTCGGCTCCGGTATCGACGGCTTCGCCATTTACCGGCGCGACGGAGACGCGAGCACACTTTTGCATATCGCCGATCTGCCGCTGACAACGCTTGAGCTCATAGACTACGGCGTGCCGTCACAGACGAGTGTGCAGTATTACATGTTTGCGCTCGGCACGACGACTTATGCCACGACTCCGCTCATCAGCTCGCCGGTGAAGCCGGTATTCTGGAACTGGACGCTGCTAGAGTGCTCAGAACCTACGGGGAGCGACCCGGCCTATCATGTCCTGGCCGAGTATGCCTTCGGACTGAACCTGAGCAGCGGGACGATAAGCAACAACAACGGCCCCGAGTTGCATGAGAACTTCACGCCCTACCCGCTGATACAGCCGAAAACCGTGAACTATCACAGCGGCTCTCTCAGCTCGTACATAGGCCGCGTTGAGAGGGGAGAGTACAGCGACACAGTTGAACTCAGCAACGCCATAATGGCGCTCAGCGCGTCTCAGAACGCATTGTTCCTCAAGAACAGGCGCGGCGATTTCTGGCGCGTGGCGATATCCGCAGCCATAACGCTGACGACGCTGGACAACAGCGCGGAACAGGCGCAGAGCGTGGCGCTGCCGTGGGCGGAAGTCGGGAGTATGGAGGGCGGCGTATCCATCATATCCGCTCCCGGCGATGAATTCTGGACGGAACTGCAAGGAGGTGAGGACTCGTGAATGAACAGGAGCGGTATCGGGCATATCTGTCGGCGCTGAAAAGCTCGTTTTTTAAGCTCTGCCGTCTGCGCTTTCTGAATCCTGACGGCTCGACGGCCTTTGCACTGGACAACAATCCTCGCAACAGGCGTAGCCGCGCGTTCGTTCAGGAGGGCGACATATCAGTAAACCTCCAAAACGGACAGCGGCGGCAAGCCTCGGTGCTGCTCTCGAATCTCGACGACGCATACGAGTACGGAATCAACCATGTGTGGTTCGGGCAGCAGATAGCGCTCGACGAGGGGATGATACTCCCCGACGGGAGCGAGTTTTACCTCCCGCAGGGCGTGTTTTATGTCGAAAACCCGGCCGAGACCTTGCAGCCTGGGCACAAATTCGCAGAATACTCGCTTGTGGACAAGTGGGCATATCTCGACGGCACACTTTTCGGCAATCTCGAGGGGACTTATCAGGTGGATGTGAATACCAACATCTTCGACGCCATGGCCTCGGTGCTCAAGCTCGACCGCGGCAACGGCTTCGTTGTCGACTCGGTGCCGCCGATATTCACCAACTATTTCAATGAGAAAACGACAGAGCTGCCGAGCGGGGACAGCATTTCAATGCTGCTCAGTCCCTACACGCTCATCATCGACAGTGAGAACGGCACATACGCAGACATCGAGCTCGGGCTTGCGGAAATGCTGGCGGCGTGGATAGGCTACGACCAGACGGGCGCGCTGCGGGTTGAGCCGTCGCAGGATGACATTCTCGACACGTCAAAACCCGTGCTCTATGCATTCACGCCGGCGGAGGCCCAGTTCCTCGGCGCGACGTACACCGTCAACAACACGGATGTCTATAACGACATAATCATCCTCGGTGAGGGGCTCAGCGAGTACAAGCAGCCGAGCGGGCGGGCGACAAATATGGACCCTATGAGCGACACCAATATTTATACCTCGCTCGGGCGGCGGACATATCGCGAGTCGGCGGCGGGGTATTCGACCGACCAGCAGTGCCAAGACCTCGCAGCCTGGAAGCTCAAGCGCATGTCGGTGCTGCAAAAATCGGTGACCATCTCATGCCAGCAGATGTTTCACCTTGTGGAGAACAATCTTGTGACCTTACAGAGAACCGACAAGCCCGGCGCGCCGGTGGAGCGGCACCTTATCACCGGTTTTTCGAGGCCGCTCGGTCAGACGGGCAGCATGACGATAAACTGCACCTCGGTAAACGACTTTCCGGTCGCGACGATAACTTCGTGGCCTGAATGATACAAAAAACGAAAGGATGGTAGAACATGCCTATATCTGGTGGGAAATACGTAGCTCCGACGTGGCACAACAACGCGGCACCCGCGCTGGACGAAACGGAGCTTCAGGCGATGAGCGATACGATAGAGGCGAATCAAGACTCATACGAAGTCGGTGATATCTATTTCACAACACGGACGGATTTGGGTGACGACTGGCTGCTTTGCAATGGACAGACTATTTCTCCTGATCTTTACCCTGAATTATACCCAATGCTACCTCAAAAGCCTGTGAATTGGAATATGGTGAAAGATTTGGGAACAAGCACAGTTGGCGATCTGTATTATAACGGAGAGAACTATGTCTATACCGCTGGAGACTATTGTCATGTTGCAACTTCTCTAACTGGGACTTATACATCAAAAAATGGTGCGGCAAGTGGAAATGCAGCAGTACCCGTTGCTGGGGACCCTAACCATTATTGGTTTGCAGCAGGAGACGATAATGCAGAATTCTATTATGCTGACTCAGATATTACATCATGGACGATGCGCCGTCCGCACTCTACATCACAAAACTCGGGATCACGCATGACAGCGTATGGTAACGGGATATATGTTGTTTATAGCAATGTAAACGACTGGAGTTACTATTGCTCATCTCCCAGCTTGAATTCTTGGGTTAAGGTTCCGTCTGAATATCAGGTGTTGGGCTTTGTGAATGGCTACTGGTATGCTCGCGAAGATAGCATTATTGGTAATCACGAGTTGTATTATACGACTGACCTAGATACACCCGCAGGCAGTTGGAATCAGGTTAATCTGCCGAGGCAACATCAAAACTATGACATCTATTATTTTGATGGGAAATATTTCATCTACGGTACAGGTAACCAAGCTAAAACCGTATATTATGCTTCATCCTTGAACAGCAGTTCGTGGAATGAACTTGAAACTCCATATACAGGTAGCGACACTGCGGCTGATTTCACGATGTATTTTGTCGATTCAGTTTATTTCTTCAAAATCGGTGACGAATTTTATGCTACGAGAAGACTTACAAATCCTGATTGGCAAACGATAGATGCTTCATATATTGGCGGAAGCGGTAATTTTGGAGGCGACAACCCGATATATGACGGGGAACAATTTGCAGTTATGGGCAATAGCGGGAAGATCTATGCTATTGCCAATCCACTTGCTGCACAAGTTCCTAATATTGCACTTGACGGTGTATATGCTTATATAAAAGCAAAATGATTAGGGAGGGATATTTATGCCAATCACAAGACCGATGTTACCACCGCGTGCTGGCTATGTCGAACGAGAGGAAAATGGGAAACGCATCTATGTAAAGCTTGAGACGGAAGAAACGAGACGCATAGCAGAACTAGAATCCATACTCGACGCGAACGGGATGCCGACAAAGCCACCAGAGACTTTAGATGAGCACAAAGCTGCCCGCATAGCGCAGAGCAAGACCGACCTCGCTGCCTACCTCGCGGCTCATCCTCTGCAATGGACGGACGGCGAATATTACGCAATTACAGCCGAGAAACAGCAGCAGCTCACCTCGAAAATCATGTCCGCAACCATGGCACAGACTATGTCCGCCGAGTATCATCTCACCTGGAACAGCACCGGCGAGGTCTGCAAAGAGTGGACGCTCGCCGACCTCACGGCGCTGGCCTTTGCCATCGACGCGAGGGTGACGTCGCTGGTTACATATCAGCAGATGCAGGAGGTCGCCATGCGCAGCACCTCGACGATGGAGGAGCTGGAGGCAATCGAGGTGGACTATGACTCGGTACAGTAACCGTGTCCTGTCGGTGCTCCTGTGGTTTTTCGGCGGCACGATGTACTTCTTTCTCGAGGTCGCCTACAAAACCATAGGAGGGCACCCGGAGCGCATATCGTGGACGATGCTGGCGCTAGCAATAATCCTGTCCGTGCCGCTGGAGCGCTGCGGGGCGCAACTGCCTTGGGCTGTGCCGCTGCCTGTGCAGGCGCTTGCTTGCACCGCCGCGATAACCGCCTGCGAGCTGGCGGCGGGGCTTGTGCTCAACGTGTGGCTTGATATCGGCGTGTGGGACTACTCCCACATGTGGGGCAACCTCTGGGGGCAGATATGCCCGCAGTATGCTGCGCTGTGGTTTGCGCTGTCGCTGGTGATGATACCGGCGTTTGACTGGATGAGATGGGCAGTAGAGGGCGGGGAGCGCCCGCATTATAAATAAGGGAGGCTCAATATGGCCGACGAGAAATGCATCATAGACCCCGAGCGCGACTGCATCGGCAAGGCCGCAGCGGCAAAGCTTGAGGCGCGCATTGAGGCGCTTGAGACATGGCGCGACGATTCAAAAAAATTCCACAATGCGTTTTATGACTGGCAGCGAGAACAGATTGACCGCGACGCCAGGCTCGACGAGCAGCTCAAGAGCATGAACCGCAACATAGACAAGCTCGTCACGTGGCAGGAGGGACAGCAACAGGCGCCCAAAAAGCGCTGGGACGCCATTGTTGATAAGACGATATGGGCTATCTTGGCCGCGTTTATCGCATTTATTCTGGGTCGTTTCGGCCTTTAAGGAGGTGAGACACATGATTAACTGGACTGTCCGATTCAAAAACAAGACCTTTTGGCTGGCGGTGATCCCCGCCGTGCTCCTGCTCATCCAGACGGTCGCCGCCGTGTTTGGGTACACGCTCGACCTCGGTGAGCTGGGGGACAAGCTGCTCGCGGTCGTCAACGCCGTGTTCGGCGTGCTCGTCATCCTCGGCGTGGTGACCGACCCGACCACCAGCGGCGTGAGCGACAGCGCTCAGGCAATGACCTATGAGACCCCGAAGAAAGACTAACTTAATTTGATTTATGGAGGTACATACTATGTTCAGCTTCATTGACCACGTTTACGAGATCTTCACCATCAGCAAGGCCCTGGACGTCGACATCGGCATCGCTTATGACATGCTGCGCGCCGACATCCGCTCCGGCGAGAGGGCGAACACCGAGGCCGTCGACCTCGGCGACTTCGATGTCGCCGCTGCGCACGAGGCTTTCTCCGCAATGACCGAGGAGGAACAGAAGGGCGCCTACGGCGAGTGGCACGACTTCGTGCGCCGCTGCTATGACGCCGCCGTCAAGGTCTATCCCGACCGCGCCGGGCTCGAAACTCTCATTGACGCATACCGCGCCGGAGAGTTCGATATACCAGAGGAGCCTGAGCAGGAGGCGGCGGAGTGATTGACAACATGCGGCGCTCCATGTAAAATGAAAAAGCCCCTCCGATGAGGAGGGGCGGGCGCTGCCATAAAACGGTAGGCGGTTAGCACTTCCCTGGGAAGGGAGGTGACGCTTATGGTTACATACGATGAGCTTTTTGCGTATTCGCTTGTACTTATAGGCTTTGCCGGTCTGATAATTCAGATCTGCAAAAAGAAATGACCGCCCCGGCCAAAGTGTGCGGTCATTTCTATGACTAAACTCTAGGCTAACCGCTTATCGGCAGCGCCTTTTTCTACATTCATTATACTCGGTGGGAGCCGCAAAGTCAACAGGAGGTTTGATATGGAGATTATAGACGTAAACCTCAAATGGGCCCACGCGCTCACACAGCGCGTCGTGACCGACGCCGTGGTGCTGCACCATGCGGCGGCGGACGGCTCCGTTGAGGCCGTGCACAGCGCCCATCTCGCGCGCGGCTGGGCGGGCATCGCCTATCACTACTATGTCCGCAAGGACGGCTCCGTCTATCGGGGCCGTCCAGAGTGGGCCGTCGGCGGGCACACGAGCGGCGAGAACTGGCA